>OFLO01000124.1_pt1 | contig 38417 bp, 15 predicted proteins | sample 1540831 | NCBI WGS metagenome assembly OFLO01 (sample SAMEA4413049, study PRJEB24355) | metagenome | biome: human; feature: gut; material: faeces | place: United Kingdom | collected 2010 | reverse complement strand
GTTCGCCACTAAGATTGATAGAAGCAAGCTTCCATCGCTCTTCGTTCGACTTGCATGTGTTAAGCACGCCGCCAGCGTTCGTCCTGAGCCAGGATCAAACTCTCCAAGATATCTTGAAGCTATTTGAATAGCTCATTATTTGTTGTCGTTACATTTAAGTAACTTTGAATTATGGTTGGTTTTGACTATGTCAAAACCCGCACTCTGGCATATGTTCAATCATATGATTGATTACCTATCATTGTTCAGTTTTCAAAGATCTGTACCAGTTAGACTAGATACTTTCTAGCTCAGAAGCACTTTCGTTTGAAGTGTTTCACCAACTGGCGACTAGATTATAATATCATGTTGACCATTCAGTGTCAAGCACTTTTTATAATCTTTTTTAGAATTTTGTAATTACCTCTATGTGAGGGATTTACATAAAAATTCTAAAACAACTAACAAAGAATCTAGATTGTATCTAGTGTTTCCTCATTAAGAAACAGTCGCCTCAACGACTGTATGGTTATTATAGTACAAACAAGAGATGCGCGCAAGTCCTAATTTTAAAAAATTTGAAACTTTTTTCACCTTTTCTGTATAATGTATTTATTTATTTTGATACTACTATATATAGTATTTGACAGCCCCCTTTTTATATTTCTATAGACTATAAATACAATATATGCTATTCCACTAATTAGTTTCAGTTATATCTATTAATTACTACAGGCCTGTTCTATTTCTTAGGAGGCCTTGCAACTATCATCCTACAATTAGTACAGGCCTGTTTTATTTCTTGGGGGATCTTGCAACTGCCATCCTACAATTAGTACAGGCCTGTTCTATCTCTCAGGAGACCTTGCAACTATCATCCTACAATTAGTACAGGCCTGTTCTATTTCTTGGGAGACCTTACAACTGTCATTCTACATTTAGTACAGGCCTGTAGTTATTAATTAACACTATATAATACTATAATATGCTTATCTAACATCTTTATGTTTATATAACCCACTGATCTACCTTAATATCCTATCTGATATACCATTTACATTCTTTTATAAAACAAATGACGCCACCCACAAGGGTGGCGTCATTCGTATAAGGATTATTTGTGCCCTAGTTAGGGGTTCTAGGGTATATACGGCCCCTATATCAGCATATGAGGGGCCATATTGTTTTTTTAAGATATACGGTCAGCAATCTTATTGTTGAATTGCTTTACGCAAATCAATTGTGTGAGGAGCGGAAGGTTCCACTGGCTCATTGATTGCTTTGCGAAGGTCTACTACGTGTTCTTCAGTAGCAGTAGGCTCTTCACTTGCTTTGTTTTTTACGGTTTCTTTAGCTGCGTACCAAATTGTTTCGTTCATCATGTGACGAAGGTCTTCGTTGTTCACATGTTCTTGATCTTGAGCCATGATATCCAAGATTGCGTCTTCCAAAGCACTTGCTTCGTCGTTAGTCATAGGACCGCCGATTTCTTTTTGTCTTTGAACGACTGCATTGATTTGGTCTACCATGCCGCGTAATACGTTGAATCCGTAGCTATTTACGAAACCATCTTTTTCATTGTATTTTGGCATATCAAAGAATTCGTATTCATTTTTGTTACGGTTTTCGCCGTTCCAGTTGAATGCGACTTCAAAGCCATGAACACGTCCCAAGGAATGTGTGCGGAAGTAGTCCGCATAGTTATGTTTATCCTTAGAATGTAACCATTTACTTTCAGCCTTAGTCAATTGCTCATGATTGTCATGTTTAATCTTAGCTTTAGTATAGTTAACTTCTGCATTTTGCCATGCTTGTACAAATGTATGCAAAGCTTGTACAGTTTGTGGACTAGCCACAGGAACGAGTACGACAGAGCCTGTAGTTGGTGTAGAAGCAGGGTTAGGCAAAATCAAATTGTCATCATATGTTGGTGAGCCAGCAGCATATCCTGTAATGGATGCAGCGCTCATAAGTGCTGCTGCTGTGAAAGCAAGCATTGTAGATTTTTTCATATCTATTCCTCTTTTCATTGTCGAATATTAGCGATGGTAGGGGATTCAAGGAGAATCCCCATCCATGTGTATCTTATTACATACCTAATTTAGCCATCATAGCAGCCATTTGAGCTTTCAATTGGTCTACTTCGCTTTGTAAGCCTGCATTTTGAGCCTTAATTTGTTCATTTTCGGCTTTCAAATCAGATACTTCGCCTTTTAATCCGGCATTTTGTGCTTTCATAGAAGCCACTTCAGTTTGCATTGCATATGTAGAGCTGATAGGACCCTTACGGTAACGATCTGCTACAGCAGCTTCGCTATCGCGGTTGCCAACCTTCCAAGTTACACCAGCGTTAGCCATCATATGTCCATTGTCGCCAGCCCAGGACACGCCTGCATGGAACATTGTGGATTCGTTCTTGTAATGAGCTACGCCCAATGCCAATGCGGAGTTACCACGATAGTTACCATAACCAGCCATGATTTGAGTTGGTTCCATTGGATCGTATTGGATAGGTTTCAATGCGGACAATGCAGCAGATTGTGCACCTACATGACCGATTTCTTCACCCAATTTATCTATGCGAGGGTCAGCTGCAGGGTTAACATGTAAATCGTATTCATGTTTGTTAGGATCTGTGCTTAAATCTGTAACGCGTACAGTGCCATCAGTAGACTTAACAGTTGTTAAGGAATCGCGCAATTGGTTAACGTTTACGCCATCAGTACCATCGATACCAGGTGCAAGGTTAACGATGCGGTTACCAGTCATGCTGAGGTTACCACCATGAACTTCAAAAGCTGGAGTTACAGCAGCATCACGGTCGTATTTATTACCGCCTGGGTTAGAGTTGATGCGAAGAGTTGCACCACCATTGCTGATGGAGTTGATTTCAGTCAAGTCATGAGCCAAGCTGTAAGTGATGGAGTTATCAAGTTTATCATCACCATCAACATGTTTGCGTTCTACAACCATGTTGTCGCCAGCAATGTATTGCGTACCCTTTTCAACTTTTTCAGGGTTTCTAAGGCCTTTAACCACGCCAGAACCTTCAGTGCCAACGCCAGCATAAACTTTCGCGCCAGAAAGATCAGCGTTTACAGTGTATGTTTTTTGACCAGTTGCATTATCAGTTGCTTCATCAACGGATACGTTTTGACCAGCTTTTACGATTGTGCCAAGACCAGTGATAACCTTTTTACCTTCGTTAGTAATGTTGGACAAGTCTTGACGAGCGATACCGGAAATAGTTGCTTTCACAGGGTTGCCGTGTTCGTCAACTAATTGTTTACCAGAACCATCAACATATGTCATTTCAACAGTACCGTTTTGGCTAACTTCGTAGTTACCGTCTTTGATACGAGTATCGTTAGCTTTGGAGATACGTTTGATGTCGCCGATGTTAGCGCCATTGGAATCTACATCGCCACCAGATTTCACGTTGTGAATTTGTTGGCCACCCATATCAACATTGTTCTTAGTGATAGTAGGACCACCAGTGATAGTCAAACCATCGTTGTTAACTACTGTGTCACCAATTGTTACGGAACCGTTTGGAGTCAAGTCAATGTTGTTATTCAATGCGAATTCTACTTTTGCACCGTCACCAGTATTAGTTTGTTTAACAGTGAGGTTCTTACCACCAGAGAATTCCACAGTTTTACCATCAGTGATGTTTTTAGCTGTTTTATCAGAATCGCTAGTTGTATTACCAGTAGATTTAACATTGAAGCCGTTCATAGTACCAACGCCGTCAGCACTGATTGTCATCTTGCCAGCTGCATCAGTAGAAACTTTGATGTGATCGCCGCCTACTACATTAACTTTACCGCCTACAGGTTTAACATCTGTGCCATTAGCTTGGATAGTCCAGATATCATCTAAGTTAGCTACTTGTTTAGTGCCGTTCTTAGTTGTGTACTCGATACGATCATTACCTGCATTGTAGTTAATAGTTGTATGAGATGTTGGGCTACCTAAGTGGATTGTGTTAGTTTGAACGCTGTCAAGCTCTTTCAAATCTTTATCCAATGCGAATTCGTAAGTTTGTTCTTCGCCGTTTACAGTTTGTTTTACGTTCAAGTTTTTGCCTGCGCCGTAATTTACAGTGCTACCAGGTTTAACGATTGTTGCAGTGGATGTACCTACTACATTGCCTGTTGCATTAGCTTTCCAACCGGAGTTGTTGATTGTATCAACTACAGTTTTAACTGTTGCGATACCATCTTTACCATCTACGCCTGGTTTGCCGTCTGTACCTTGTTTAATATTACCAAGGTTAACGTCGTATTTAACTTGACCATTTGCATCAACGGAAGCAGATGTGTAGTTACCATCAACGAAATTCAAACCTTTAGACAATTTAACGGATTGAGTATTAGTGCCGTTAGCAGAGTATTTCAATTCTGCATCGCCAAGGTTAACGCCAGTCGCACTTACCTTGTAGATTGTTTGACCATCAGCACCAGTACGGGATGTTACAGTTACATTGTCACCTTCTTCAACTTCTGTTCTAGCAGAGTTCAATTGGTTAACGTTTACTGCATCAGTACCGTTTACACCAGGAGCTACGTTAACGATTGTTTTATTACCAGCATTGATACCGCCTTTAGTAATGGATGGACCTTGGTTGATTACCAAACCATTATCAGTAATGCTAGTACCACCGATAGTTAAGGAACCTGCTGGAGTCAAGTCGATGTTTTGAGCCAATTGAACTTTCAATTTACCATCTACGTTGTTCACGCCGATGTTGTTGTCAGTCAATTTAGTGCTGTTTGCACCACCAACGATATCCATTGTTTGGTTCAATTTCTTAGCGATAACCTTGGATTTATCTGTGCCTTGAGCATCGTCGCCAGCATATTTCATGCCGTCATCCAAAGTAGCCACTTCGTGTGTATTCTTGCTGTTATCTTCGTATACGATACGAGTGATACCGTCTTTACCGTTTACACCTGGTTGGCCATCTTTAGCTTTCATAGTAAGACCGTCTTTACCGTCCTTACCATTGAGACCAATGGAGCCGTCTTTACCGTTAATCACAACAGAAGAACCATCTTTACCGTTTACACCAATCTTACCGTCAACACCGTCTTTGCCATCTTTACCAACTTTGATGTCATCGGACAATGCATAGTTGTAAGTATGATCGCCTGTTACAGCATTAACGATTTGTTCAACAGTTAAGTTTTTACCAGCACCGAAGTTTACAGTTGTGCCAGGTTTAACGATTGTTGCAGTATGGTTATTGACTGTATTACCAGTAACATCACCTTTCCAGCCGGAGTTGTTGATTGTATCAACTACAGTTTTAACTGTTGCGATACCATCTTTACCGTCTACACCTGGTTTGCCGTCAACGCCGTCTTTCACCTTACCGATTGTTACGTCGTATTTAACTTGACCATTTGCATCAACGGAAGCAGATGTGTAGTTACCGTCAACGAAGTTCAAGCCTTGAGACAATTTAACGGATTGCGTGTTAGTGCCGTTAGCGGAGTATTTCAATACTGCATCGCCAAGAGCTACGTCATTCGCATTTACTGTGTAAATTGTATGACCGTCATTACCATAAGTTGTGTCTACAGTTACGTTATTACCAGCCTTAACCTCTGTTTTAGCTGTCTTCAATTGTTTTACGTTAACTGCATCAGTATCATTTACACCAGCATCTACGTTAACAATTGTTTTATTACCAGCATTGATACCAGTCTTAGTAATGGAAGGACCACCAGAGATAGTCAAGCCATTGTTATTAACTACAGTATCGCCAATTGTTAAGGAACCAGATGGAGTCAAGTTCACTTCTTTGGACAATTGAACTTTCAATTTGCCATCTACGTTGTTCACGCCGATGTTATTGTCAGTCAATTTAGTGCTGTTTGCACCACCAACGATATCCATTGTTTGGTTCAATTTTTTAGCGATTACTTTGGATTTATCTGCGCCTTGTGCATCGTCGCCAGCATATTTCATGCCGTCATCCAATGTAGCCACTTCATGTTTATCATGGTTGTGGTCTTCGTATACGATACGAGTGATACCATCTTTACCATTCACACCAGGTTGACCGTCTTTTGCTTTCATAGTAAGACCGTCTTTGCCGTCCTTACCATTTAAGCCGATAGAGCCATCTTTACCATTGATTACAACGGAGGAGCCGTCTTTACCGTTTACACCGATCTTACCATCAACGCCGTCTTTACCATCTTTACCAATCTTGATGTCGTTGGACAATGCATATGTATATGTTTGTTCACCAGTTGCATTATCGATATTTTGAGCAATTGTCAAGTTATCGCCTGCTGCATAGGAAACAGTCTTGCCGTTGCCTACAGCTGTAACTGCATGGTTACCAACTACATTGCCTTTCGCATCAGTAGAGAAGGAATAACCGTCTTTGATTTGATCAGCCAAACCGGACAAGTCGATTTTCGCAATTGTACCAGCTTGGTTAGCGCCGTTACCATCGTTGTATTTCAATGTTACAGATTTGCTTGCTGTATCGTAAGCGTAAGATGTAGTTGTTTCACCAGTACGATCAGATGTTGTAGGAGCAATGTGCAAATCGTTAGCTTTGGAAATTGTCTTAACGTCGCCGATGTTAGCACCGTTTGTATCATCAGTGGAGTTGTTGTTTACGATACCAGATTTAAGGTTCGTAATGTTGTTGCCACCCATGTTCACATTGCCGCCGTCGAATTTGAATTCGTTGCCGCCGATTGTGAAAGTAGCAGGACCACCGTTTTTAATTGTGTTGATGTTGTTCAAGTCTTTAGCCAAACCGATGTTGATTTCGCTGTTACCATCAGCACCTTGCGTGATGCTTGTTTTGATGTTAGAGGAATCGTATTCGGAATCAGCTTTAGCACCTGTACCTTTTACAGTAACTTTGGAGCCAAGTTTATTTTTCTTTTCGCCACCGGAGTTAGCGTCAAAACGTAAACCATCATCCAATGTAGCTACTTCGTGTTTATTGTTGTCATGATCTTCGTAAACGATGCGAGTTACGCCGTCAGCGCCTTTTTCGCCCTTCATAGTAAGACCGTCTTTGCCGTCCTTACCATTTAAGCCGATGGAGCCGTCTTTACCGTTGATCACAACAGAGGAACCATCTTTACCATTTACGCCGATTTTACCGTCAACGCCGTCTTTGCCATCTTTACCAATCTTGATATCGTTAGCCAAGTCGAATTCAACCTTAGCGCCGTCATTGTTGCTAGTTTGTTTTACAGTCAAGTTCTTGCCTGCTGCCATTTCAACTGTTTTACCATCAGAGATAGTTTTCGGAGCTGTTTCAGAATCAGCAGTTGTATTGCCTGTGGATTTCACATTCCATACGGATTGTGCAGCACCAGGAGCTACATGCAAGTCGTAAGTCACTTGGTTACCGTTTTCAGTTTTATTAACTGTTACGGAATTATCGTTAGATGTAACAACTGTACGAGCATCTTTTAATTGTTTTACGTTAACTGCATCAGTGTCGTTTACGCCAGCTTTCACATTAGTAATGTTCAAGTTACCAGCGTTGATACCAGTCTTAATGATGGATGGACCACCAGAGATAGTTAAACCATTGTTGTTAACTACAGTATCGCCAATTGTTAAGGAACCATTTGGAGTCAAATCGATGTTGTTGTTAAGATCATATTTAACTACGCCATCAGCAGCTACGGAAGCTGTTGTGTTGGAACCATTTGTGAAGTTCAAACCTTTATCCAATGTAACTGTTTGAGCATTTTGGCCATTCGCTTTGTATGTCAAAGGAATTTGAGTAGCTGCTTTGTTACCATCGAATGTTACTGTATAAGTTGTGTTATGGTTTGTTTCATCTTGTACAGGTGTCACAGTGATAGGGTTGTTAGTTGTATTTGTAGTATTTACAGTTACCGCTTCACGAGCTGCATCTTTAACAGCATTACGGGATACATTCACTTCGTATTTAGCGTTTGCATCGCCAGTTTGTTTACCGTCAGCTACAGTGATGTCAGCGATGTTAGTGTCGCCAGCAGCAGCAGATTTTTTAACTACACTTTCAACAGCAGCTTTGTCGCCTGTAGGCAAGTTGCTCAAGTCGATCTTAGCTGTTTTGTTCACTGCATTATCATTGCCATCAACATATTCCAATGTAACTGTTTTATCAGCGTTCACTGTGTATGTTTTGTCTTTGACATGAATATCATTAGCTTTTGAGATATTCTTAACGTCGCCGATGTTAGCAGCATTTGTGTTATCTGTATCATTGTTATTTACAATGCCAGATTTAAGGTTAGTAATGTTGTTACCACCGATGCTTACGTTACCACCATTGAACGCGAAGTTATCGCCACCAATTGTGAAAGTAGCATTGCCACCATTCTTAATTGTGTTGATGTTTTTCAAGTCTTTGTTCAACTGAACTTCTAAAGTATCTGTACCATTAGCTTTTACGTTGATGTTACCAGCTGCGCTCTTGAATGTAGCAGATGTATTTTTATCTACACCTTCGCCTTGTACTTTTACTAAGCTGTTCAATTTTTGTTTGTTCACTGTATCAGTGTTGTTACCAGTGAAGTTCAAACCATCATCTAACGTAGCCACTTCATGTTTATCATGGTTGTTATCTTCATAAACGATGCGAGTGATGCCATCTTTGCCGTTTAAGCCAGGTTGGCCTTTTTCGCCCTTCATAGTAAGACCGTCTTTGCCGTCCTTACCATTTAAGCCGATGGAACCGTCTTTACCGTTGATCACAACGGAAGAACCATCTTTACCGTTTACGCCGATTTTGCCGTCAACGCCGTCTCTACCGTCTTTGCCGTCGTTACCAATCTTGATATCGTTAGCCAAGTCGAATTCAACCTTAGCACCGTCGTTGTTGCTAGTTTGTTTTACAGTTAAGTTCTTGCCTGCTGCCATTTCAACTGTTTTACCATCAGAGATAGTTTTAGCAGCTGTTTCAGAATCAGTAGTTGTGTTACCTGTGGATTTCACATTCCATACGGATTGTGCAGCACCAGGAGCCACGTGCAAGTCGTAAGTCACTTGGTTACCGTTTTCAGTTTTGTTAATTGTTACGGAGTTATCGTTAGATGTAACAACTGTACGAGCATCTTTTAATTGTTTTACGTTAACTGCATCAGTATCGTTTACGCCAGCTTTCACATTAGTAATGTTCAAGTTACCAGCGTTGATGCCAGTCTTAGTAACGGATGGGCCGCCTGTAATTGTTAAACCACCATTGTTGAGAATTGTGTCACCAATTTTCAAGGAACCATTTGGTGTTAAATCAACATCATTGGACAATGCATATGTGTAAGTATGTTCACCAGTTGCATTATCAATATTTTGAGCAACAGTTAAGTTTTTACCTGCTGCATAAGAAACAGTTTTACCATTTGCTACAGGTGTAACAGCATGGTTACCAACTACATTACCTTTAGCGTCAGTAGAGAAGGAATAACCGTCTTTGATTTGATCAGCCAAACCGGATAAGTCAATTTTTGCTACTGTACCAGCTTGAGTTGCGCCATTACCATCGTTATATTTCAATGTTACAGATTTGCTTGCTGCATCGTAAGCGTAAGATGTAGTAGTTTCACCTTGACGATTAGATGTTGTAGGTGCAATGTGTAAATCGTTTTCTTTAGAAATACGTTTTACATCACCAATATTAGCTGCGTTATTGATAACATCACCACCAGATTTAAGGTTAGTAATGTTTTGGTCACCCATGTTGATAGGGCCATTTGTGATGTTAATGGAGTTAGGGCCAAATTCCATTTTTGGACCATTTGTAGTATTGGAAATGGAATTGATGTTAACTAAATCTTTATTCACATCGTATTTAACAACGCCTTCAGCATCTACAGAAGCTGTTGTGTTTCTGCCGTTTGTGAAGTTCAAACCTTTATCCAATGTAACTGTTTGAGCATTTTGGCCATTCGCTTTGTATGTCAAAGGAATTTGAGTAGCTGCTTTGTTACCATCGAATGTTACTGTGTAAGTTGTGTTATGGTTTGTTTCATCTTGAACAGGTGTAACAGTGATAGGGTTGTTAGTTGTGTTTGTAGTATTTACAGTTACCGCTTCACGAGCTGCGTCTTTTACGTCGTTACGGGATACGTTTACTTCGTAAGTTGCACCAGCGTCGCCATATTGGTCACCTGCTTGAGGAGTAACCTTAGCAATGTTTTTATCTGTAGAACTACTGGAATCAGCTTTTGCTTTCACCTTTTCAGTAGAAGCAGCTGTAGGTGTTACATTATCAACGTCTACTGTGTAGATTGTTTTCTTACCACCGTCAACAGTATTTTCTGTTACAGAAGTAACCTTCGCAGCATTTTTACCACGAACCTCTACAGTATTGTTCAATTTACCTTTAGCTTCATCGGACAAGTCAACAGCTACGTTGCTGCCAGATGCAGTTGTTTTGATGTATTGGCCATTGTTAGCACCAATTACGCCAAAGCTCAAGCCACCAGCTTGGTTCAATTTTTGAAGATCAGTAGCGCCTGTGTTACCAGTCAAGCCAACTGTGTTATTGAAACCGTTATTAACGATGCTTAATTGTTCTTCAGTAGCGGCGCGACCTTTTTTAGCGAAATCAGGAGCATCCAACGTTACGTTAGTTAAACCAGTGATGTCACCAACTTTAGCATTCAAGTTAATGTTGTGATCACCTGTTACGTTAACAGTTTGGTTACCACCGAATACAACCTTGCCATCGCCAGCTTTGTTTGTGATGGATGTAATGTCGTTTAAATCACCTTCAACGTCTACTTTGAAAGTTTTAACGCCATTGATTTCACGGTTGCTCACCTTTGTATTCTTACCATTTTCCATATCGATGGATTTTTTAGCAAGATTTTGGATGACTGTTTCGCCACCCTTGTTGATATTGGAAAGATCTTGTTTAGCAATACCTGTGATAACAGCCGTTTCGTTAGGAACGTCATTATTATTGCCATCAAGGTAAGTCATTGTTACTTTGCCGTTGTTATCAACTGCGTATTCACCAGGTTTGATGTGACGTTCATCAGCACGAACTTGTTTCAATTGGCTAACATTAACTGCATCGTTATCATTTACGCCAGCTTTCACATTAGTAATGTTCAAACCACCAGCGTTGATGCCAGTTTTAGTAATGGAAGGACCACCGTTGATAGTCAAACCATTGTCGGTGATGTTAGTGTCACCGATTTTGATAGACCCATCTGGAGTCAAATCGATGTCTTTATTCAATGCAAATTCAACAGCTGCATTACCATTTTTATTAGTTTGTTTAATGGTCATGTTTTTGCCGGCTTGCATTTCCACAGTTTTGCCGTCACGGATTTCTTGAACACCAGCGGAACCTTGTGCAACCTTACCTTCTGTAGCAGAAGATTTTACGTTGAAGGAGCTCATATCGCCAGTTTTCAAACCGCTCAAGTCGATAACAGCTTTAGGACCAGTTACAGTATTACCATTACCATCTTGGTATGTTAATGTAACCTTTTTGTTAGCATCTACAGTATATTCAGCTACGTTGTTGTTAGTGCCTGCTGTAGGTGCTACATGTAAATCATTAGCTTTGGAGATACGGATAACATCGCCGATGTTAGCAGCATTGTTGATTGTATCGCCACCAGATTTAAGGTTAGTAATGTTATTACCGCCAAGATCCAAGTTACCACCAGTAATGCTGATATTGTTTGGACCAAAGTTCATTGTTGTACCACCATTGTTAGTGATGGATGTAATTTCTTTTAAATCCTTGTTCAAGGAATATGTATATGTTTGTTCGCCTGCAGATTGGTCGATATCTTGTTTTACTGTTAAGTTTTTACCAGCTGCATAGGTAACAGTTTGACCGCTTTCAACCTTAGTAGGTGTAGCAGTGCCATCTAATTTACCACCATTAGCCTTAGCATTTGTTAAGAAATCGTATTTTGCAGCAGCGTCTGCAGCGTTAATTGTATAAGTAGTTCTACCGTTTACAGTTACTTCATCAACCTTAACGTTTTTACCAGCTTTCACCATGCCTTTATCATCAAAGCCAACAGTGATTTTGGAATCTTTTTCACCTTCATGAGCCGCCACAGTAGATACACGACCTGTGCCGATAACATTTAATCGCCCACCATCGGCCAAGAAATCACTCTTACCAGTATTACCAGCAACAGCAACGCCAACGTTTTTCAATTGAGCTACGTTAACAGCATCTGTATCAGCAGTACCAGCAGCAAGGCCTGTCAATTGACGAGTCAATGTTTCGCCATTACCGATGGATACAGCAGCAGTTGTTGCAGTTTGTACGTTACCTTTTAAGTTTTTATATTTGCGATCATGTGGATCAGATGGGTTGTAGCCTAACACACCTTTATCTGTTGTTGTAACAGAGGATGCACCAAGAGCTACACCATTGGCAATGTTAGCTTCTGCTGCATTACCTAATGCAGTAGCAGCTTCTGCATTCGCTTTAGTTGTACGACCTAATGCGACGCCATATTTACCACCTGCACGAGAACCAGCACCTTCAGCGATGGCAGCTTCCCCAGTAGCTTGAGATTGCATACCGATAGCAATGGAGTTAACACCAGATGCAATTACTTTAGGAGAACCTTTACCACTTTGACCAATAGCAATAGAATTGTCACCAGAAGCCTCTGCACGAGCACCAACTACAGTAGAGCCAGAACCAGATGCAGTTGTTTCACGACCGATAGCAATCGTATCTAGGTGAGTTGCAACATTGTCACGACCGATAGCGATTTGAGAGTTTTCATCTCTAGTATTCGCAGCATTTCGACCATCATTAGAAGAATCAGTCAAGTTGTTTTTACCAATGGAGATACCACCCATTGTTTTTGCATTATTAAATTGACCCAAAGTTACAGTGTCTGCTACATGGGATGTATTTTCAGAACCAATAGCAACGGAGTTTTGACCATTTGCATTATTGTTGTAACCAGCAGCAAAGGAACCTGCACCAGTAGCATTAGTATATACACCCATAGCGGATGCACTTGTACCAGTTGCACTGGAGTAATTACCTACTACAGTAGAATATTCACCTGCGTGTTTAGGTGTTGTTTGCCAAGAGCCTTTGGTGTAATTAACATTATTGTAGGTACCAATAGCAATAGCAGCCTTAGCATCAGCATTATTTACATTACCAAGAGCAACAGAAGCTTTACCAGAAGCAGTATTACCAGCACCAACGGCTGTTGCCGCACCACCTGTAGCTTTATTTTCATTACCTACAGCTGTAGAAGCGTTATTTGTGGATGTATTTTTAGCACCAATTGCTACTTTACCATCATGGCCAGCTACGTTATCAGTAGTATTTTGATAGCCTACAACAATAGAGTTTTGACCAACATTATAGTTTTGACCATTGCTCTTTGGACTTGTATCTGCCCAGATATTAACATGGCTATTACCAGTATCAACACCAGCCATAGCTTGTTGAGGCGCAATACCGCCCATAGCGCCAGCTACAGCTAAACCAGCCAATACGCTAGCTAGGACTTTCTTTTTGCCGCTATTATTTTTCGCAATTTCAGGAACTACAACATAGCATTCCTTAGATTTGCTCCAAACGACTTTAAAGACCTTATTCATAAAACCTTTGAACCCCTTTCTCATAAGTACATGAAAAATGTAACTTTTACACTTTAGTTCACTTCATGAAGAGTGGTTTTTCTCTCATTCACACACACTTCATATAGGATAACTTAATAATATCAATTTATTAATTAATTGTAAATACTTTTGCACCTATTTATTTAATGAAATTTTATATTTTAGATGAAAATAAACTGAAATTTATATGTATGTGTAAAAACAATCACATTTACCAAAAAGTACGCTATAACTATGTTTATAGCGTACTAAACGGCATTTTCTTCATATACTTTTCATATAAGTCATAGTTCTTTTTAGTTTATAAATATGTTAAATAATATAAAATTAGTCAAAATAAGGCCTCTAATTAACATCACTATTCTATAAATTTCATAAATCGAAATTACACGATAAATCAGTAAAATACTGTATTTATAAGACATTCATCAATTCAATACATTAAATTGTATAATGCTAAATTTTATGGTTTGTTAATATATATCTATTAATATATGCTAGTATTCCAAATAAAACTACACACAAAATGAACCTATGGATCTACTAAAAACCATATTCTATGCACCAAAAAACGCCCACACTATGGGACGGTACTTTCAAAATTGCGTTCAATTCAAAAGTCCGTTCTCACAGTGTGAGCGTTTTTATTATGGCCCCTATAGAAGAAAGGGGGGTGGGATTAGAGAGCCTATAAGGGCCATATGGATTTATAATTTAGTGTTCAGCCAGATTATTTGCCTATAGCATCACGTAAGTTTACTTTACGAGATTGAGGTTGATCTGCAGGCGGATTAGCCATTGCTGCGCGAAGGTCTACTTCGTGGTCATCCCCAGCTTGAGGTTCTTCGCTAGCTTTGTTTTTCACCGTTTGTTTTGCGGCGTACCAAATTGTTTCATTCATGTAGTGACGAAGTTCGTCATTGTTTACATGTTCTTGATCATGAGCCATGATGTCCAAAATGGAGTCTTCCAACGCTTGTGCTTCTTCGTCAGTCATAGGACCGCCGATTTTCTTTTGCTCTTGGATAACTGCATTGATTTGGTCTACCATGCCACGAAGTACATTGTACCCATAGCTATTGGTGAAACCATCTTGCTCATTGTATTTTGGCATATCAAAGTATTCGTATTCATTTTTGTTGCGATTTTCACCGTTCCAGTTCATGAACACTTCTTGACCATGCACACGACCGATGGAATGTGTGCGGAAATAGTCAGCATAGTTATGTTTGTCATAAGAATGCAACCAAACCTTTTCAGATTTCGTCAATTGTTTATGATCATCGTATTTAACCTTAGCTTTTGCAATGTTGATTTCTGCATTTTGCCAAGCTTTCACATAATCATGAACAGCTGCCACCGTTTGTGGGCTCGCTACCGGAACGAGTACAACAGAGCCGAGTTGTGGCGTCATTACAGGGTTTTTAACAATTAATACATCATCATATGTAGGTGCACTGGCTGCGTGACCAGTAAGGGATGCAGCGCTCATTAATACTGCTGCTGTGAAAGCAAGCATTGTAGATTTTTTCATATCTATTCCTCTTTTCTTAGTCGAACCAAAAGGGACGAGAGGGTTCTCGGTATCGAGTTCCCTCTTCCCGTTATCTGTGAAAGTTTAATCTATCAAATTATAAACCTAATTTTGCCATCATTGCAGCAATTTGAGCTTTCATTTGTTCATTTTCTGCTTTCAAGTCAGATACTTCGCCTTTTAATCCGGCATTTTGAGCTTTCATAGCTGCCATTTCTTGTTGCATTGCATACGCGGAACTGATAGGGCCTTTGCGGTAACGATCTGCTACAGCAGCTTCGCTATCACGGTTGCCAACTTTCCAAGTTACACCAGCGTTTGCCATCATGTGGCTAGAACCACCAGCCCAGGATACACCACCATGGATTAATGTAGATTCATTTTTGTAATGAGCTACGCCAAGAGCCACTGCAGAGTTACCACGGTAGTTACCATAACCAGCCATGATTTGAGTTGGTTCTAATGGATCGTATTGGATAGGTTTCAACGCGGAGAGAGCTGCGCCTTGAGCACCTACACGACCGATTTCTTCGCCGAGCATATCTACACGAGGGTCAGCTGCAGGAGCACCTGGAGTGCCTGTTACTGCCAAGTCGTAAACTGGAGCACCATCAGCATCTGTAGTTTTATGAATTACAACAGAGTGGTTGTTAGATGTTACCTTAGTCAATTGGCCTACAGTTGCGGCATCATCTTTAGCGGTACCAGTAGCAAGCTTAGTAATTTTATTACCACCCATGTTAAGATCCCCATTTGTTACATTGATGGAGCTACCACCGAATGTCATTTTAGGACCACCAGCAGCATTAGAGATGGATGTAATACCTGTTAGATCACCCATTACATCAAATGTAACTTTACCATCAGGAGCTGTACGAGCTTTTGTATTTGTGCCATCAATGAAGTTCAAGCCATCAGACAATTTAACTGTACGAGTATTACCACCGTTTTGTTTGTATGTCAATGGAATTTGAGTTGCAGCTTGATTACCATCGAAACCAACTTTATAAGTTGTTTCATGAGCTACAGATGTATCAGCAGTTACTGTAATAGCAGGGCTTGCAGAAGTTACTTTAACAGCTTCTTTAGCAGCATCTTTAACATCATTTTTGGATACAGACACTTCATATGTTGCACCAGCTGTACCAAATGTATCGCCAGCTTTTGGAGCTACTTTAGCAATATTTGTATCACCAGTAGCTGCAGTACCAGCTTGTACTTTTTCAACAGCTTTTTTCTTAGCCTCAGTAAGAACTTTATTCAATTGTTCTTCAGTCGCTGCACGACCTTTAGTTGCAAATGTAGGATCAGTAAGATCTACATTTGTTAAACCAGTGATGTCACCAATATGACCGTCGATTTTAACCTTGTGAGTATCACCAATTTCTACAACAGGCTTCAAGGATACTTTGTAATTAGTATGACCATCTGCTGCTGAATTATCAGTATCAACCTTAACGTTATTATCGCCAGCTTCTACTGTTGTTTTCGCTGCATCAGTGTATTTCTTCAATTGGGAACCATTAACTGCATCTTTAGATGTTGCATTTACATCACCATCAGCTACGTTAGTGATTTTCTTATTGCCTGCATCTACACCTGTCTTAGTAACGGAAGGACCATTAGCAATTGTCACACCATCTTTATTAATAGTAGTATCGCCAGCTTTCAAGGAACCATTTGTACCAAGATCAACATCTTTGTTCAATGCATAGTTAACAGTTGTATTGCCATTACCATCATTGGATTGAGTAACAACCAAGTTTTTGCCAGCTTGCATATCTACAGTTTTACCATTTTTGATGTTTTCTGTTGTATCACCAGCATGAGTACCTACTGTAGTAGATTCTGCAGATGTTTTTACATTAAATCCATCCATAGAACCAAAACCAGTTGCACTGATTGTCATTTTGCCATTAGCCGCATCAGGAGTAATTGTGATATGATCACCAGCTACAAGATTTACCTTGCCAGATTTAGCAGGAACATCAGTACCATTAGCTTGGATTGTCCACAATTGATCTGTAGTAGCTACAGTTTTTGTAGTGCCACCATTAGTTGTGAAAGTAATGTTATCACCATTACTTTTAATAGTGTTACCACCAAGTTGGATGCTGTTCAAACCTTTGAGGTTTTTGTTCAACTTAACAGTTAATGTATCTGTACCATCCGCTTCTACTGCGATGTTATCTTTAGCAGATTCGAATTTAGTCGTACCATCAGACAGTACTACATATTTCTTACCTGTTGCAGGATCAACTACAGTACTTTCTTTTGTACCTTCACCTTGAACTTTTACAAGTGTATTAAGTTTATGGTTATTTACAGTAGATTCATTGTTACCAGTGAATTTCAAACCATCGTTAAGTGTAGCAACCTCTTGTTTACCACCCTTATCTTCGTAGACGATACGAGTCATACCGTCTTTACCGTTATGGCCGTTTACACCATCATGACCATCAGTACCATCTACACCTTTGGCACCTTTTTCTACATGGATATCTACACGATTAGTACCATCAAGGCCATCTACACCGTCTTTACCATCGATACCAATCTTACCATCTTTACCATCTTTACCAACGTGAACAGATTCTACATCAAGATTCTTATCCAATGCATAGTTAATAGTTGTATTACCATTACCATCATTAGTTTGTTTCACAGTCATGTTTTTACCAGCTTGGAAATCAACAGAATTTTGATCACCAATTACTTGGCTAGTGTCACCAGCATGTTTACCTACTTCAGAACCTGCAGTTGTATTTTCTGCAGATGTTTTAGCCGTCCAAGTAGAAGCTGTTGTACTACCAGTATTCAAAGCGGAGAAATCGATAACTGCTTTAGTATCAGTTACTGCATGACCATTACCATCATTGTATGTCAATGTAACTTTCTTAGTAGTTGCATCATATTTATATATATTTTCAGTCCCTACAGTTGTACCACCTTTATTTTCAGTAGAACCAGTTGCCACTGTTGTAGGTGCAATATGACGTTCGTTTGCTTTCAAAGTATCATGAACGGATTTCAATTGGTCTTCTGTAGCTGCTTGACCAGATGTAAAGTTTGTTGGATCAAATGTTAAGTTTTGTAAACCACCAATCTTACCTGTGCTTGCATTTAGAGTAATACTATGATCACCATCTACAGTTACAGTTTTATTTGGACCAAAGGAAATTTTGCCATTGTTTGTACCATCATTCGTGATGGAGGAAATACCGGTTAAATCGCCCTTAACATTTACTTTATATGTTGTACTATTATCAACTGCGTCTGTGCCTTCTTCAACAGTTGTATTTTTACCATTGATAACTTTTGCCTTCTTGGCAATGCCAGTAATTTTAGTTGTTTCGGTTAAATCTTTGCCATTACCATCAACATATTTTAATGTTACAGAGCCATCATTAGCAACAGCATAAGTATCAGGCTTAATATGTTTTTCATCGCCAAGATTTGCAACTTTATTTGTTACAGTAGCGCCAGGTGTAGCACCAGGATTTGTATCTGGAGATGTAATTGTAATATGATCACCATCAGTCTTAATTGTACTACCACCAATTTCTACTGAAGTTAAATCTTTAAGATCTTTATTCAAAGAATAAGTGTATGTATGTTCACCAGTCAAATCTTGTTTAACTGTTAAGTTTTTACCAGCCGCAAAGTTTACTTGATCACCAGGTTTTACAACAGTCGCTGTAGAACTACCAACAAGTGTACCTCCATTTGCTTTAGCATTTGCTTTCCAACCGGAGTTATTAATTGTATCTACTACAGTTTTAACAGTAGCAATACCATCTTTACCAGCTGCACCAGCTTGTCCTGGAACACCAGGTTTGCCATCAGTTACTGTTGGAGCTGTACCAAGGTTAACATCAAATGTTACTTTACCATCAGCACCAACGCTAGCAGTTGTATAATCACCACCTGTGAAGTTCAAGCCTTTATCAAGTTTTACTGTTTGATCAGCAGTTGTAGTAGTACCATTAGTTGCTTTATAAGTTAATGGAATTTGTTTTGCAGCTTTATTGCCATCAAAAGTCACTTCATAAGTTGTATTATGATTAGCTGCATCTTCTTTAGGTGTTACTGTGATTGGGTTATCAGCATTTGGTGTGTATGTAGTACCAGATTTTGTACCACCATTATTAATCGTTACTGCTTCACGAGCTGCGTCTTTAACAGCGTTACGGGATACGGATACTTCATAAGTCGCATTAGCAGCACCAAATGTATCACCAGATTTTGGTCCTACCTCTGCAATATTTTTGTCATCAGTAGCATCGGCTGCTTTTTGTACTTTTTCAGTAGAAGTAGTACCACCTGTTGCCAAACCAGACAAGTCGATAACAGCTTCTTTACCATTAACTACAGTATTATTACCATCTGTATACGTTAATTTAACTTTTTTATCAGCACCAGGTGTATATGTGCCAGGAGTAATGTGTAATTCAGTATCTTTCAACTGTTTCACGTTAACTGCATCATTATCACCTGTACCAGGAGCCAAGTTCACAATCTTATTATTTGTTGTGCCATTACCCATGGACAAGTTACCACCAGAGATAGTTACAGCAGGAGTAGTTGCACCAGTTGGAACATTACTAATAGTGATAGAAGAACCGCCATTAGAGATAGAGTTAATATCTTTTAGCTCTTTAGCTAAACCAACGTTGATTGTTGTATTGCCATCAGAGCCTTGTTCAATATTCGTTCTGATATTAGCTGTGTTGTATTCATCAGCATATGCTTTACCCGCAGTTAAAGCACCAGAGCCTTGAACTGTTACTGTAGAACCAAGTTTATTCGTTTTAACGCCGCCTTCATTAGCGTCAAATTTTAAGCCTTTATCAGTCAATCCGTCAGCTGTGTTCTTCAAGTCAGATACGTTTACTGCTGCATTTGGAGTTGCAGTGTTAGCAGCATCTAACTTAGTCAAGAAAGAATCACCTGCATTACCAGCGTTTTTAATAGCGGAGCCAACGTTGTTAACGATGGAGTTACCGCCAGTTACATTACCAGCTGCATCTTGAATGGATGTAATAACATCAGCCGGTGCTACTTCTGTACCATCAGGCTTATGGAATTTACCATCTTTATCCTTAGTTAGCTTGTTACCATTTTTATCTGTATAAACAGCAGGTGTTACTGCATTGATAGTCATAGAACCATCGGCAGTAGTTGGAGTTGTGATAAGGATATTTTCGCCAGCTTTTACATTAACCTTACCATTAACAGGAGCAACATCAGTACCATTACCTTGGATTGTCCATATATCATCAGTAGTTGCTACTTTCTTAGTATCTGTAGTACCAGGGGTTACACCAGGTGTTGTGTATTCAATACGTTTATCACCAGTATTATAAGTAATATTAGTTGTGCCACCAGGTGTCGTATGGTCGCCTAATTCAACAGTCTTAGTTTGAACAGAATCCAAACCTTTAAGTTTTTTAGACAATTGAACAAGTAATTTACCATTACCATCGTTATTTACACCGATGTTGTCAGTAGTCAAATCAGTTTTGTTAGCACCACCGATAATATCTAATGTTTCGTTAAGTTTCTTAGCGATAACTTTAGTTTTATCAGTACCTTGTGCATCATCACCAGCATATTTCATACCATCATTAAGTGTAGCAACCTCTTGTTTACCACCCTTATCTTCGTAAACGATACGAGTCATGCCATCTTTACCATTATGGCCATTTACGCCATCATGACCGTCAGTGCCGTCAACGCCTTTATCACCTTTTTCTACATGAATGTCTACACGGTTAGTACCATCAAGGCCATCTACACCGTCTTTACCATCGATACCAATCTTACCATCTTTACCGTCTTTACCAACGTGAACGGATTCTACATCAAGATTCTTATCTAATGCATAGTTAATAGTTGTATTACCATTACCATCATTAGTTTGTTTCACAGTCATGTTTTTACCAGCTTGGAAATCAACAGAATTTTGATTACCAATTACTTGGCTAGTGTCACCAGCATGTTTACCTACTTCAGAACCTGCAGTTGTATTTTCTGCAGATGTTTTAGCCGTCCAAGTAGAAGCTGTTGTACCACCAGTATTCAATGCAGAGAAGTCGATAACTGCTTTAGTACCAGTCTTATTAGCGCCAGTACCGTCATTGTATTCCAATACAACTTGTTTTGTAGTTGCATCATACTTGTAAGCATTAGCTGCTGCACCAGCTGCTGTGTTACTAGTAGCAGCACCAGCAATATGCTCACCAGTACGGTTAGATTCTGTTGGAGCAATGTGAAGTTCACTTGCTTTCAATGTATCATGAACAGATTTCAATTGGTCTTCTGTAGCTGCTTGGCCAGATGTAAAGTTTGTTGGATCAAATGTTAAGTTTTGTAAACCACCAATCTTACCTGTGCTTGCATTTAGAGTAATACTATGATCACCATCTACAGTTACAGTTTTATTTGGACCAAAGGAAATTTTGCCATTGTTTGTACCATCATTCGTGATGGAGGAAATACCGGTTAAATCGCCCTTAACATTTACTTTATATGTTGTACTATTATCAACTGCGTCTGTGCCTTCTTCAACAGTTGTATTTTTACCATTGATAACTTTTGCCTTCTTGGCAATGCCAGTAATTTTAGTTGTTTCGGTTAAATCTTTGCCATTACCATCAACATATTTTAATGTTACAGAGCCATCATTAGCAACAGCATAAGTATCAGGCTTAATATGTTTTTCATCGCCAAGATTTGCAACTTTATTTGTTACAGTAGCGCCAGGTGTAGCACCAGGATTTGTATCTGGAGATGTAATTGTAATATGATCACCATCAGTCTTAATTGTACTACCACCAATTTCTACTGAAGTTAAATCTTTAAGATCTTTATTCAAAGAATAAGTGTATGTATGTTCACCAGTCAAATCTTGTTTAACTGTTAAGTTTTTACCAGCCGCAAAGTTTACTTGATCACCAGGTTTTACAACAGTCGCTGTAGAACTACCAACAAGTGTACCTCCATTTGCTTTAGCATTTGCTTTCCAACCGGAGTTATTAATTGTATCTACTACAGTTTTAACAGTAGCAATACCATCTTTACCAGCTGCACCAGCTTGTCCTGGAACACCAGGTTTGCCATCAGTTACTGTTGGAGCTGTACCAAGGTTAACATCAAATGTTACTTTACCATCAGCACCAACGCTAGCAGTTGTATAATCACCACCTGTGAAGTTCAAGCCTTTATCTAGTTTTACTGTTTGATCAGCAGTTGTAGTAGTACCATTAGTTGCTTTATAAGTTAATGGGATTTGTTTTGCAGCTTTATTACCATCGAATGTAACAGCATATGTTGTATTGTGGTTAGTATTGTCTTGTGTTGGTGTTACAGAAATAGGATTATCTGTGTTACCACCATTATTTACTGTTACTGCTTCACGAGCTGCATCTTTAACAGCATTTTTAGATACGGATACTTCATATTGAGCACCAGGATCATTTACAGCTTTACCGCCTGCAACAGAAACATCAGCAATGTTAGTATCACCAGTTGCAGCTGCCTTTTTAACTACGCTTTCAGTAGAAGCTGTACCACCTGTTGCCAAACCAGATAAGTCGATAACAGCTGTTTTACCAGCTACAGTTTTATTATCACCATTTTCGTATGTTAATGTAACTTTTTTATTACTATCTGGTGTATATGTACCAGGGGTAATATGTATTTCAGTATCTTTCAACTGTTTTACATTAACTGCATCTTTATCATCTGTACCAGTCGCAAGATTTGTGATCTTATTATTCCCCATATCTAAGGAACCACCAGTAATATTGATGGAATTACCACCAAATGTCATTTTTGGTCCAGTTGTAGTATTAGCAATAGATGTAATACCTGTTAAAACTGGATTTAAGGAGTATTTATATTCTTGATTGCCATTTGCAGCAATAGTTTGTTTTACTTTTAGATTATCGCCTGCACTATAAGTAACTTGTGTGCCAGGTTTAACATTACCTACACTTGGAGTACCATCTGTGTTACCACCAGCAGTTGCTTTCCAGTAAGAATCATTAATAGCGTCAACTACATTATCAGTTGTTGCAATGCCATTTGTAGTAGGTTTTACAGCTTTACCATCTGTATGAGTGATATTACCACCTTTTTTAGCTGTTACTTTAATAGCACCAGTTGATTCAACAGATGTGGAAATAAGGTCACCATCACCATTTACAGTCAATGTACCATCTGTTAGCAAGAAATCACTATTACCCGTATCAGCAGCATATTTTAAGTTAACGCTTCTTAACTGAGCTACGTTAACAGCATCAGTATCTTCTTTACCTGCTGCAAGGCCTATGATTTGACGAGTTTGTGCAGAACCATTACCAATAGAGACTGCCGCGAGTGTAGATGTTTGTGCAGCACTAGTTAATCCACCATATTTATTTGTGCGAGAATCAGCTGGATTGAAACCTTGTACACCTGCCGCAGTAGATGCTACAGACGTGGAACCAATTGCAACACCATCTGCAGTACTTGCAGTAGCTTTATAACCTATTGCAACGGACCTTGCTTGAGCTGCATTGGCACCAGCACCCAATGCTGCCGCACGTTCAGCCGCATTCGATAAGCCACCAACTGCAGTAGCATAATCAACAGCTTTAACGGTCTTTCCTGCTGAAGCACTACCGATTGCAACAGAATAATCACCAATGGATTCAACATTGCCACCAATACCAATTGAACCTGTCTTTGTTGATTGAACATTACTACCAATAGCAGTTGTATTAAGATTAGTAGACTGTGTTCCATTACCAAGAGCAACAGAGCTTTGACCACTAGCAGTAGCAGAAGTGCCAATGGCAGCCGTATCTAAACCACTTGCCGTTGCTCCATGCCCAACCGCAATAGCATTCTTTTTAGATGCTGTTGTTTTATTACCTGCACCAGTATCACTACCAATGGCAATAGCTTGCTCAGCTGTAGCTTCGGCATGACCACCAATAGCCATTGCTCTAGCTGCTTTTGCTTTTGCATTATCACCAATAGCAACACCACTAATACCAGTGGTTTCGGATTGGTAACCACCTGCAAATGCATATGTACCGCTTGCAGTTGCACCTGGGCCAACACCTGTGGAGTTTTTATCAGCACTAACCATATTACCTAATGCAACGGCAGCTTCATCAGTAGCACTAGCTCGATAACCAACTGCAACTGACATCTTACCGCTTGCATTGGTTACACCACCCATTGCAATGGATATTTCACCGTTAGCATTTGAGAAACTACCGATAGCTACAGAATGTTTACCTGCTGGTTGACCGTTTGCATTATTGTGCATACCAACAGCAACAGCAGCTTCTTGATTTGCCCATGTATCAGGGCCTACTGCTAGTGTTTCTACAGCTGGATTATCATGCCCGCCCAAACCACTATACGCTTGTACTTGAGCCCCTGCACCAACCATAGCTAAACCAGCCAATACGCTAGCTAAAACTTTTTTCTTACCACCATTGTTTTTCGCTACTTCAGATACTACAACGTAGCATTCTTTTGTTTTGCTCCAAACAACTTTAAAGATCTTATTCATATTTCTATGAACCCCTTTCTTTTTCTCTTTCTTTAAGACACTTATAATCCTTAATTAATCCCTATTCAATAGAAATAAAAATCATTGTGTGAAGAACATTTTCTCATGTTTCACTTTTCATTCATCTTACTTCATGTACATACTATAACAAAAAATTTTCTTTTTGTAAAACATTTTCTCTCATTTTTTTCTCATAAACTTGGAAAAATGTTTATTTTTTTAATTTTTGTTAAGAAATGGTGTATTTTTTACACATTTTTGTACTATTTTTTTCAATTTCAGTAAACATATATTAATCATTTTCGATTTATCTACTTACATAAATATTAACAATCACGATTTCTTCATAAACATGATATTAATATGTTTATACACTACAAGTTTTTTCGATATATTGTAAAATGCTCTTAAATCATGTTAAATAAGGATATAAAAACCATTACTTATCAGGAAAAACAAGCATTTAAATTAGTAAAACTTATCAAATATACCTTGTAAAGCATGAATGAGGTATTCATGAACAAATAGTAAAATAAATGGGATACTATTTGTAGCTATAAAAAAACGCCATTATAACAACTGAATGATTGTTATGATGGCGTTCGAAATACAATAAGTTTTATTTTAATGGCTATTTTAGCTAGATTTAGCATCAGTGATGAAACTACACAAATACCCTACAAGCATATATGCAATATCGTTTTCTCCATATGCAATCGATACATTTAAAGATATCGTTACTGCAATAATAACAACAATTTCATTTAATCCCTTCACATTTTCACCTCTTTTCTTGAAAAATTATATTTGAATTAATAACTAACTATTGTTGCCATTCCTATTCTGTAAAAATCTTATATACATAACTCTTACAAAAATTCATTAATTTGCAATTTCAGTTAGTCTTCAACTAAAGTATTAGCTAAGGCAATAATGCTAAAGTTAGAAAAATCTCTAAAATCATAAACTGATTTTGATTTTTTACTTTGATATATTCACTCATACATAGTATGAGATTAATTAATTTCAAAGATACTTCTGTCTGTCCATAAGTAATGGATAGACACAAAGCATATATCAGGCCAAGAGTTATAAGTAATTCTAGAGCGCTCAATATAGTCCTTTGATGCATCAGGAAACACCTCCTTTCTTATATAAAATAATGTGCAGCTCACACTATATTGATAGCATTTCCTACACTAACAAATTTATGAGCCCATCATATTTCAAAGGAATATAACAACACCTTTAAAGGCCACAAAGATGTAACCAAATCCAAGACGGTATACTACATCCTTATGCTTAGGGCTCTACTTACTCATTACCTTCAAGCATAAAATTAATCACATTAAAATTGTTATCTTGATATTTTTTTCTTAATCTATATTCATGACTGATCCTCTTACAAAGTCTCATCAAATAGAATTCACTAAAATAAAAAGGCCACGCGTAACAACCAAATGGTTATTACGCGTGACCTATATAAAACGTATACGTATATCTGCAAACCTTAGCAAGCTTTCCTCAAATATGTTGTATCTATAACTCATGCAATTTTCTATATATAGTATATATATAGGGACATAAACTTTCACCATAAAACCATGTAGTATGATATACTAATCTACAGTAATACATGAGGGAGTGTAGAACAAAGGGGTTAATTATGAAAAAAGAAACTAAAAAAAATAAGGCCGCATCAGCCTCTGCTGAAACGGCAACAAACAAGAATGTCGTATCTAAACCGGATGCAACGGATACGCCAATGCATACTATGGACGTGCCTACGGATGTGGAAAAGAGTATTAATGATTTAAAAGCATCCTACGATACGTTCCTATATATTTCAAAGCCATTTTCTAGCACGAATATTAATAATTTGTATGCTAAGGCTAAGATTTATGGACTTGATCCGGTGGCGCCGAGCAAGGCGCGCGTATTAGAGCTTGGCGCATCCTGTGGCGGTAATATCATCCCACAAGCGATGTACTACCCTACGGCGACTTTCACAGGCATCGATCTATCCGGCGTACAGGTGGAGCACGGCAGGGAGATCATCGAATCCATCGGCCTTACGAATGTGACGTTGCTCGAAAAAAACATTATGGACGTGGATACAAATTTCGGCACCTTCGATTACATCATCGTTCATGGTATCTGGTCTTGGGTACCGGACATGGTGAAAGACAAAATTCTCGACATTTGCAGTGAGAATTTATCGAGCCGTGGCATCGCTTATGTATCGTACAATACGTACCCTGGCTGGAAGCGGTTGGAACAATTGCGCGACATTATGTTATACGCGGATAAACGGGCGGAAGATAAGGGTTTATTGGAACGCACGTTGTATACGAAGAGTGTGTTAAAGCTTGTAGCGGAAACGATGAACAGCGACGATCGTTCTCGGGCCCAATCCAATTACAAAATTAACAACATCAACCGCGTGTTACAATCTAATGATTATTACGTAGCACACGAGTACTTGGAAACATACAATGATCCAGTGTATGTATCCGATTTCATCGAACGAGCTCGTCAACACGGCTGTGCCTATGTAGGTGACGAATCATTACAACGATCCTTCATTACCTGGCTTTCAGGAGACGTGGAAAAAAACATTTCCACCTTATCCAACGGCAATTATATTGACAAGGAACAGTTCTACGATTACGTGTACGACACGCAATTCCGCATGAGCCTATTGACGAAACTGTCCAACGAGGACAAGATCAATCACGACGAAACGGTAACCCAAGACATCTTGAACAACCTGTACTTTATGGCGCCGTCTAGAAATGTGAAGGACGTTCCTGAGGACTGGACCAATACTGTTCACATCGCTATCAAGGTGTTGATGGATACGTTCAAGGAATTCACCGTTCAGGATATCGTCAACTATATTAGTTCCCACTATCCGGGCTATGTCATCGATGGCGACGTGTTATATCAACGTCTGTTCCTACTCATCGTGACTGACAACCTCAACATTTACGGTTCTTCCTATCCTCGCACGCCGTTTGTTGAAAATGAAAGCTACATCCCAGAGCGCTTTATTAAATACATCGAAACCATTGTGGAAAAAGGCGGCAACCAATACCTCACACCGGGTAACATGTACAACCAAGTGGACGGGGATGTCGACAATGGCCTATTATACGTGATGAAACAATTGGCTAAACCAATCTCTCGGGCCGATTTAATCGCCAACCTCGACGAAAACCTAACTGTTAACCGCACCACTAAGGACGGCTATAACTACGTTGTACCGACCGAAGAATACATGGACGAAGTGTTGACACACATTGAAATGTTGGGGTACTTTGAGAAATAAGATTACTTCTTTTAGGATATGATTCATAAAATAAAAACATAGGCAAAAGGAGGTTTTAACATGTCATTTAAAGAATATGAAGTTATTGCTATTCCCAATTCTAATACACTTCTCATTAATTATGGTCTTAATAAGGGTGCTAAACGTGGACAAACCCTTAGAATTATAGAAAAAGGCCCTCGTATTCTTATAGATGAACATGATTACGGTACTTATGATGCTATAAAAGCAATAGTTGAAATACATGCACCTTATGAACAATTTTCTGAATGTAAATTATTTAATTATTCAACCATAAATGTACTCAGTCCTTTACAGTCCTTACTAAAACAAACGAAAAAAGAGGAAATGACTTTATCTGGTGTTACACCTACTCCTATGCCTATCCCACCCACAATAACTCCTATTAGTGTAGGCGACATCGCTCAATTAACGAATGAATAATATTATATATATTGACACTTAACTTTCTTTTATGCTATAAATTAGGTAGTAAAACGATATTGCCTTTGAGTATATCACCATGCCCGCTACTTAATTGTAGCGGGTTTCTTTTTATGCTGGAGTCTATATCTATATGGCCTACGATAAACCCTTTAAAACCTATGATGAACAAAATCAATTAAGAAGATCATTATTTTCTGATTATTGCAAACTTACGTCTTTACCAAGTAATATCCTTGATAGATTTAGCAAGTTTCAACAAACACTATCCTAAATATATAAACTGAAATAGTCATAGCACTCAAAATCAAAAACAGATAGATAACTCAATGAGAGTGAATACGAGGAACTCATTCGCTTACTACTGTGTATACCCAGTAGTTACCAGTTACAATCTTAGTACTAAAAAACGGCTTATAGGACAAAAAGTGTGTGTAAAAACTTCAAAAGACTAAAAGCGGTCTATTGGTGGTGCTATATGCACTCACCAAGACCGCTTTCTATTTCAGATATATTAAATTGTATGCCTACAGATGAATCGATTGCTGCTATCTACAAACGGTTATCTAATTATTGCCAAATAGATCGTTCAATCCCTCAATGGGGTGATGCTCCTGTTTGGAATGAGCTACATATGTCTACAGATTTTCCAACTTATTGGGATTAGTCACACACACTTTTTATCCTATAACCCTATAAAGCATAATCCTAAATTGGAATTACGTTCTAATGAGTGATTATCTTGTTTTATATAATCCCATGATTCTTTATAACCTGTACATTGAGAAAATGTAGACTCACTTATAAATTTAATAAACGCATTTATATCATCATAATACCTTTCGGTAAAATCCAATGAGTTAGCCTTTTTCTCCTCATCAGTAGCATTTGGCTTATCATGTAACACATGATCCAGGTTACAAGACATATAATATATTTTATAAGGAATATTATTCCACATTACAGAGGTCCTTGAACTTAAGGTATTCAAATTCTCACGCTTATGCTCATTTCGCTCGATAGCAACTTGTCGATTTGGGACTATAACAGACTCTAATGTATATAAAAATTTATCTTTTGTCTCATCCTCAATAATGACAGAGTCATCAACAAAAGCTCCATCCATATCAACTAAATGTATAATTTGCTGAACATCCGCAGCTTTAAAATGATTATTTTCAGCATATACCTTAATTTCATTACCTAATCGAGCCTTAATATTAGACTGATTTATTCCTCTTTTAGAGGTAATATCCCCGTACATAATTTTCATATGTACAGTATTACTATCAAAAAATTTAGAAAAATATAATTCTAATGAATCCGCATCAGAAGGTCCTTCAACAATAACAAGCACTATTTTTCGTCGTGCCATTTATATGCACCAGCTTTCCTAAAAGCATAAGAAATTTCAGCATTATTTGTCGATTTATATAATTCTTCGTTCTGTTCCCCAAGCATGATATCTCTATAGTAAAAGTCGCGTAAGTTATTGCTTGTCTTTACATTAACCATTCGCGTATATCGATTGCTAGGATTAGTTGTGGTAAAAGCAATACAGCCTTTATCAAGTGTTTCTAAAGGTCTTAGGTTATGAGATGTAAATATTAATTGGCCTTCACCTTTCTCTGAAATGATTCGTAAAATCTCACCAAGTAGATATTCAAAGATACCCGAGTCTAGCTCATCTATGGCAACAGTAATAGATTTTCTATTATAGACAGAAATTAATAGGCCTAACACAGAAATAATTTTACGTATCCCTTCAGATTCATATTTTAATGGAATATATGTATTTGATTTATAGGATACTAACTCAAATCGCTCTCCGTCTTGATTATCCTGCAATTTTTCCTTACCTAGTGTTTCTACACCTATAGTTAATCCTGGTACAATTTGGGTTAATACCAAATTCATCATAGTTATACTATCTCTAATATCTTGTACAACGGCTATAGGAAATACATTAGGTTGATTTAAGGATAATCCAATCGTACCTACAATATGTCTCGTATCAGCCCGATAGTTAATCTCTAATGGTAGTGCATCGAGACTAATTAAGCCACTATGTTCCGTTGTTACTACAAATAAATCATGATTTCCATACTTCACTAAGTCTGTCAAAATCGAATAGACTAATGCAAAATCTTGATTAGATTCCATCACTTCATTACGACTATGAAGTCGTTTCATAAACTCAGGAGAGAAAATAAAGGATCGCGATTCCGCATTCGCTTGTTTTTTATTTACGATTAGATCTGTAATATCATCAATATCACGACCAACTAGTAAATCTAATTTTGATTTAGGTTTAAAGATTTGCTTAGCCGGTACATTCGTGTCAATTAAAACACTTTTTCTAATATTGGTTTCTACACTTTCAAGCTTATATTGTAAGCGCTCTTTTGTAATACAAATACGATGTTCTCCATCTCTAGTATCATCCGTTATATTACTTTCACCAGTAATCGATGAGGTAATGCCTAATTCCACCTCATAATCTACTAAAATATGTTTATGATTATCCTCTATTAACAATTCAAAATTTAATTCACACGTATGAGAGGCAGAGGATATATTGATATAATCACGAATTGTAGAAGGCAATTTTTGGCCTGTAAGTAATAATTTTAAAATACTAATCGCATCTATAAGTGCCGTTTTACCAGAACCATTTTGACCATATATACCTAATAGACTCGATTTATAGTCCTTTCTTGTATTTATGAAATTGATACGACCGTGTTCAATATTCTTTATATTATCTATCGTCATAGATGCTAAACGAATATATTTGGTAGTGTTCATATACTTACCTCCTAGTATGCTAAGTGTAACACACCAACTATTTATATTCAATTAAGTTGCAAAAACGATATTTTATATTACGATTTACTATTTTAATTTACGTTTTGTAATACAACAAATAAAAAACCGATACAAACTCTACTAATCGCTAGAGTTCGTATCGGTTTTTCTCTATATATTATTTTTTATTCAATCTAACTCGTTCAATTATCGGTTGTCCTTGGCTATTTTTAGTCACTGTATCAACGCGGAACAATGCCATTTCAGGGCTGAATTCTGTTACCAGTTGTTCGTCTACTTGTACACCGTTTTGAAGGGCACGATATACGATTTCTGCAAATTCGTAGCGAGTTAACAAGCGATCACCACCAAATGTACCATCTGGGTATCCTTCTACTAAACCACGATGGGATAGGTCACTCACTGCTTCGTAAGCCCAGTGGTTGCTAGCCACATCTGGGAACAATGTAGTGCGGTCTGCTTTCATATGCGTACCTGCCACATCGTTTAAGAGGGCTGTCAATTTTTGGATTTGTGCATTTTGAAGAGCTACGGTTTTCTTAAGTTCTAGCACTTCTTTACCGATGGCCACGCGAGAACGAGATACATTGCTATGAGCACCGACTTTCACAGAAAGACCTGCATTCACAACAGTTTCCCCATTACCTACAGTGGAACCTACGCTCAATTGAACGTCCTCATTAGGACGATAGAACGCGCCTAGTGCAGCAGCATTGCCATTATGGTAATGACCATAGCCAGCCGCAAAGTCCCATTTTGCATCTGGATCAAAGTCGAGCGGATGAAGGGCCGCCAAGGCAGCCGAACCAGCTACGGCCTTGTTAACGCGTTTATCTAAGCGGGATACATCTTTTTTAAGATTCGTTACATCCCCTTGAACGTTGACAGTATTGTATGCATTCACGGATATCATGTCATGTAATCGTTTAAGTTGTGCCACATTCACCGCATCAGTATCATTTGTACCAGCCGCAACGGATGTAATTTGACGCGTTACGCCATTTGCTACATCACCAACGGACACAGCAGATGCTGTGGATTTCCAGGTAGCAGATGTATCGGTAGATGGCGCGTTAGTAAGGATATCATAACCAACTGCACCTGCGGCTACTGTCGCTTTAGAACCACTACCAAGTGCTACACCACCTTCGGTGGATACGTCTGTGTTATGACCAAGGGCCACTGCATCGTGAACAGTTGTTGTCGTTCCATTGTCGCTAGAGCCGATAATAACGGTATTATTAGCACCTGTTACGGTACGGTTATCGCCGACGATAACTGTATTCTTTGCATCAGAAATGGTGTTCTTAGAACCGATAGCAGTCAAATGCTGTACATTAGATGCAGTATTACCTACGCCCATAACAAGGTTGTCTGCGCTTTCAGCACGGTTAACACCTGTTACAGTGTTATTAATGCCAACCATGGCTGTACTCAATGTGTAGTCTGCTTTGTTGCCGCCGCCAAAGGCCATCGTTGCGCCGCCACCGTTAGATTCTTTTACGGCTTCACGGAATTTTTCAGCTAATTCCTTCGCAGAATTGCCACCATCCTCCGGTGCACCATAAATAGATGTAACGGAATTAGTAATTTCGTTGCCAGCACCCATGATAATAGAACCATTAGAATTGAAAGTTCGGTTTGCTGTACCAACGATACTATTAGCAACACCAGAGTAATAGTTATTAGCCGTTTTAGATTCGATGCTATTTAAAGAACCATTAATAGTGGATCCCAAGTTCTTAACAGGATTTGCCATACGGCCACCATTATATTCACTGGAGATGATGTTATAGGTACCTGTATTAGTTGTGAAAGCACCATTACTAAAACTATTAGCACCCACTGTAGTGGCATACGCATTCAATGCATCTTTACGAGTAGTCGCTGTATCTACTGTGGTATCACCAAGATCACCTTTATAGTTATGGGAACCAATCATAGTACTGCCAGTACGAGTAAATGTATTGTCACCAATTGCTACGCTACCTACTACCTTTGTTGGATCCGACGGAATTCTTGCAGAAGAGAACCAATTACCACTAAAGGTTGTTTGACCTAATGCAAAGCTAGCCTCTACACCACCAGCCATATTTTCAATCTTTGCATTTTTACCGATTGCAACACTACCGCCTTGGCTAGCATAGTTATTGATGTTAGCACCGTTACCGACTACGATATCTCCTGTAGCAGCACTGGCGCCATTAGAATACCCAATCTTAGCACCATTACCAATTGCTACGTTTTCAATCTTTGGCGCATCGCTACCTGTTCCATAAGCAATACCATTACCAGCACCTGCCGTAACATCCGCTGCACTAGCCACACATAAACTGGATAACAACATACCATTAATCAATATCGCCAATAAGCGTTTCCGTTTGTTCATAATCTTCCCTCTCCATTTACAAACAAATACATAATACGATCTCTCACTCATCATTTATTCATGATGTTTACATGAATTATATTATCATATTTTAAATATTTGTAAATAGTTTGTTTATAATTATCTTAAATTCATTAATAGATTTATAAGATAATTAATATAATAAAAAACGGATAGCTAATCGCAATGGACTAACTATCCGCTTATATACTGAGGTTTTTATGAATGATCTGTTTATATTATACAGCTATCTGAGTATCTCAATATTATCTGTTATTCAATTTTTGTACGAGCATATCTACTGTTTCTTGTAACTTTTTATTTTGAGCCTCCAATGTATCAACCCGTTGTTCGAGAGCATTATAGGACGCAGGAGAGATTTTTTGTAGCGTTTTGTTTTCACCGAATTTATAGGATACACCAAGGTTGGCCATGATGTGGTCATTAACGGTAGCACCGGCTGTGAGGAGCAAGTTTTCCTTTGGATAATACCCCACACCGAGGGCTAGTGCATTGGCATCTTTGTAGTGGCCAATACCGCCCATCACTTGTACTCGATTATCTGGATCAAATTGCATTGGATGTAATGCAGCTAGTGCCGCAGCACGAGCATCGCCTTTATTGGCCTCTTTTCCAATGTTGCTAATTTTGTTATATAGATTATCGATTTGTTGATTGGCACCATATAATTGGGAACCATTGATGGCATCCGTAGAATCCGCGCTTACGCGGCCTGCCGCTACATGAGTGATGGTCCGTTCTTGATTGGTAGCGCCTACGGATACGGTGGATACCGGTGCAGTGCCGGCAAAGTTAACGGTGCCACCTGCATAAGTATAGCTTGGGGTGCTCACCACATCACTACTTTCAGCAGTGGAATTATTACCTAATACAACTGCATTATCTAGAGATGTTTTTACATTATTACCCATTACGAATGTGTTATTGGCACCAATTTCGTTCTTGTTACCTACGCTATAGGAGTTATCCCCCTTAACAGTGGCCACATTATACGTACCTACACCAAAGGCGCCAGATTGGTCACCTTCAATCTTGTTGTATGCACCTATGGCAGAATTCTTGTTACCTTCAAAAATAACGCCATGACCCATGCCATAGTTGAAATCACCATTTACATTAGAGTTAGAGCCAATCAACACTGTATTGTTACCTGTGCTGCCACCCGCTTGGCCAGCACCAAGCCATACGTTTTTATTCCCCTTAGCATTAGAACCGGCGAAAGCACCGATAGCAATTGTATCAGAAATAGTTGATTTAAAGCCTGCCGCAAAGTTACCTAAGAAATTATAGTCTCCTTTGCCTTCCATAAATGTTTTAGCACCTAATGCGACGTTCCCACCACCTTGAGAACCATTCAATGCTACACGACCAATGGCAATGTTATTACCCGTTGCATTTGGATCTCCTGAATGAGAATATGGATTACTGTTGGTTGCCCCAGCTTGACCACCTAAGGATACATTATCCGAATTGGTGAAAGAAGCACCCTGTAGTCCGATATTATAGGCTGCACCACCAGCGGAAACAATAGGTGTATCAGCGGCTTGCACCAAGCCTATATACGATACACTAAACACACTCATCATTGAAACAATACATAATTTTGTTGCGTAATTCATATTACGACCCTCCCACACTTTCAAAATGTGTTGCTATACTCCCGCTAGCGTTCTCGAGGCACCATAAATTTCAGCCACCACATAAGGGTTCCCGCAGGTACTCAATTTGGCGAGTATCCGTTTCGTATAATCTAGATGTTCTAACAAAGCATCGCGTAGTTTACGTTGCACGTGGTCAGGGGAATGAAATACGAGTATAGGATCAAAGTCTCCTATGATGATATACGTTGTATGTGGTTCTGGTCCTGGCTCAATGCGGTATTGAAATGGAATGATAACGTTGAATAAACCATATACCACATCACGCCCGATGGGTTTGCGCGATTTCAGGCTCGCAAAAGTCATGTTCGGACTCATCGTTCTAGGGTCCGTATACATCGGCTTTGACCGCCTCGACGATTGAATGCCGTTTTCTAGAACTCCCTCGTGGTGCGCTACTTCTCTCAATACCATCTTAATGGATTTATGGATGATTTCACGCCGACCATCTACATAGTAACACGCGGTACAATCACCGCCGTCAATATAGATTGGGATCAAGCAACATATATGGTGATCTACATCGCCATATATTGCATTTGGATTACAAGAAATTGATTCGTTATTACTTACATTTGCACACGTTGTATTCAACATTATCTTAACCTTTCTGTAAGATTAATAAATAGTCAGTAATAAAATAAGGAATTCCTCTTGTAAAAGCTTATAAATAACACGTGTTATAGTAGGTGCTTTAGCAGCACTTATGAGTTAATTGTATACCTATAATTACAAACTGTAAATATATAAATTAAAAAATATTTTAGATTTTTTAAAGTTACTTATAACTATGCATATTTTGCATATCTTGCATATTGAATTCTTTGTTATCCGCTACCATCATATAGTACCGCAATTGGTCGATGGCCTTTTGATGGCGTTGTTGCACAGCCTGTCTAGACTGATGTATTTCACAGCCTATGTCTACGCAGCTCTTGCCATCTCGATATAGGGCATACAATAACTGTTGTTGCTGCCGTGGCAGTTTTCTGAAAGCAGACCACAGACGATTGCGCAATTCGTCTTCTGTCACCGTACCGACAATATCTCGTTCAAGATCCACATCGCTAGGGAACTGATCCATCGCTGGCTCTGATACATCATCACCAGTACATAGAGGCAAGGTCAACTCGTGGCGCCACTGATGAGCTGATTGTTTATAAAAATTAAGATAACCATAATGAATGGCTGCTTTCACATAGCCAGAAAATGGTACCTTTCCCGATGTGTGAAAGCTATAGATGGATTCGATAAATATGATCCACAGAAATGATTCGACGTCATCCGTCATCACAGCCGTACTACATCGGCTTGCATACCGCATGATAAGCGGCCGATAGCGTCGGCATAGCTCGATTTGTGCCGCATCGATAGTCAATTCCTCGATAGGCCACACGGCTCGTTCCGTACTGAGCACCGATACACGACGTTCTTGGCAGACGCGCACTAAACTAAGGTCTGTCACCACTTGTAACACCTTTTGGGGACAAACCACATGCTTTGCGTTCATATTCGTTCCTTTCTGCCTAGGCTTACTTGAAATATACACCCAATTGAGTATTTAGACAAATGAGAAATTCCGCCATAAATGCATACATTTACAGCGGAATTTTTGTTGTTACATATGTATTTGTGTATAATTACAAACCTATTTCAGAAAAGTACGTCAATTTAGATCAATTTTACATAGCTACATGAATTTGAATCGATCGTTGTACAGTGAGCAAGTTCGAATCAATTACAAGTCGCACGAATTCGAATTCATTTCACTAAAACGATTGTATTAAGCGAGTGTATCTAGCACAGGTTTTGCAATGGTATCGTAAATATATTGCCCTTGACCACAGTTGATTTCCTCGAGATTTGGGAACACGAACTGGTACCAAAATTGGAACATAGTATTCACAAAATGGTAATCTGCGTAACGCAATGGACCACGGCTACCACCTTGAATACGTCCAATAATTTCCATATCTAAGAGGTCGGCCATACGGGTTGCAAAGGTACCACTCTTAAGCTCACTGGCATGACATAATTCTGTATAGAACGGCTTATCCAATTGTGCTAACGCATAGAGAATCGCATTAGCGGCGCCTACATTACGAATGTAGCGCATAAGTAATCGTTGTGGTTCCGTACATAATATGCCTTGTGGTCTGAAGAATAGACGCACCATATTTTCATCTACCGATAAGGCGGGATCTATATGCACGAGGTTCCCCGGCATACCGCCTGTTACGTGGTATAGCTTAGCAATATCTTCATCCGTATAGTCCCAACCTAATGCTCTCACATCATCAAGTGTGAACGGATTGACCTTGAAATAATTATGAATGTAGGCTGCAATCAAGCTTGATTCGCCTAAGATTCGCCCTTTTAATTCGTCCACATGGGTTCCCATGAGAAGTACGAATACTTTGCCATGGTCGCGATAGGTTTCCATCAAGTCACGCAATATGATAGGCGCTTGTGGAACCGTATCCACAAATGAAGGATAATCATCTATGATGAGCATGATCCGCTTGTCAAGACTTGCTTGAAAAACGCCACGCAATGCATCCTCTAAAGTCTTAAAAGACCCTGATGGCACCTTTAGTTCTCTCTCAATTGATCGAATATGAATAGACTCATTCGCCAAGCGACCAAGCAGATATATGGTATGACCCTTGCCTAATTGAGCCTGTAACGCTCTAGCGATATACGTTTTACCAACGCTGTAAGGACCATGTACAACACTCATTTCCATGCGGTCCTGATTGTATAGTTCCATTATGGCGTCAATGACCGCCTCATGGTTACTACATTTCATATAAGATCTCACCTCCCTTAAAATAGTTCTCAGGAGTTTATTATATCATATTTTAAATAAACTATAAAATATTTCTTGTAAATTTTAACAAATAGATAATAAATTCATTTTTTACACCTTGAATTTATAATCTAAGTGCAACTAAAAAAGATTCATGGCTTTCTGATAAAATAGTGTTTGCAAAGACATCTAAAAATCAGGAGGAGCCATGAATCATTATACTCATTTTACACTAAAAGAGCGC
>OFLO01000118.1_pt1 | contig 39319 bp, 45 predicted proteins | sample 1540831 | NCBI WGS metagenome assembly OFLO01 (sample SAMEA4413049, study PRJEB24355) | metagenome | biome: human; feature: gut; material: faeces | place: United Kingdom | collected 2010 | reverse complement strand
CGCATTACCTTTCTTTTTTATTTTGTGTGGTAACTAATAATTATAGAGGTAATTGCGCCATTTTTGTATTCAAACATAAAAATTGGACTGATGATTTTTAGTCATCAGTCCAATTTATTATAGAGCCTTTTTTTATCATTAAATAAAGCTAATTCGCTACGATTGAATAATATTAGGGAGAGGATATAACATGGAATTTAAAGTAATAGAATCAGCTAAAGATCCATTATTTAGCGAGGCACTCAAATTATATGATAATAAATTGGATATTGGTTTAGATGAAGATAGTAAAATTTTTAAACGCTCACTTGAAAATAATAAAACAGAAAATGATTACGCCTTTATCGTTGGAATTGAAAACCAGACTGTAGTTAGCTTAGCAACTGCGCATTACGAAGCAACAACCAATTCTGCATTTTTAATTTACTTAATCGCAAAAGAAAGCCCCAATCATGATGAAAGAATGTCCTTAACTTTAGAGGCAATAGAAAAACAATTAAACCTTTTATCACAAGAAGTTCATAATAGAGATATTAATTTCATCATGTTAGAAGTTCCAAAAGAACCCTCGACTGTTGACATCGATGACAAGCTCAGAAACGCACTAGAACATCGTCGTCAATTCCTCTTTGAAAATCAATTTGAAAAGCAGGACGACATCGACTACATTCATCCAAATCAAAACCAAAATGAAACGCCACAAAAAGTAGATTTATTTATAAAAGCTAACATTGAATTAACAAAGGACATTTATGGCACAAGCGTCAAATCTAATTATATTCTTAAATATGTTTTTGCAAACGGCATTTCAAGAGAAATTATTTACCCTCTCCTAAAAGAAATGAATTTAAGATAGTCTGTCTAAAACACCTTGAAATCAATATTAAGAAAAGGTAAACTATCATATGAGGTAAGACTGACGTTTCACTGGCCGAAGACAAACGTCACCATACATAATTAAAATATGAAGGGACTTTTTCAATGTTAACTAAAGAATTTGCTCAACGTGTAGAACTAAGTGAAAAGCAGGTCCGAAAAATTGTACAACATTTAGAGGAACGAGGCTATCACCTTAGTAAAACAGAATATCGTGGTCGTGAAGCCACAGACTTTAAAGAAGATGACATCGAATTATTTACAGATATCGCTAACAAAGTTAAACAAACGAATAGTTATGATTTAGCATTTGAAGAGCTTGAAAAGGAAAAAGACTTTTTACAAGTCATTGTTAAAGACGAGGATAGCCAATTACCAACTGATCAAAATGTAGCACAACTCGTTGAAGATTTACGTTCTGAAATTCAAAAAATGCGAGAAGAACGTCAAATGTTAGGGCAAATGATTAACCAAGTACATCACCAACAACAGGAACTTAAAGAATTACAGACTGATATTACAACAAAATTAGAATCGAATGCCCAGTCTTTAAAATCAATCCAAAATTCTCAAGAGGCTATTCAGTCAGCACAAGAACAACAATCTAAAGACATCGCTAAAGCTAACGAATTAAAAGATAGTGAATTACGCAGTCATTTTGATTCAATGTCAAATAGCGCTTCAATATCTCAGAGCAACATCGCAAGTCAAAGCACTACAGCAAGTTTAAGCCAATCTGAATCAGTAAACGATTCAATGAGTTCATCTCTATCCGAGTCTAACTCGATAACATCTGAAAGTAATACAAATAGCAAATCGGAAATTGAATCAAAAAGTACGTCTACAAGCGAGTTCTTGTCAGAGTCAGGAAGTGTATCTAACTCAGAAAAATCTGAGTCAATTTCTCATTCTCAATCAACATCAGCTACACCTTCTTCTCAATCGACTTACCAACAACAACCTAAAGAAGAGAAGAAAGGTTTCTTTGCACGTCTATTTAACTTATAAATGATTTGTATTCATAGCTGACTCATGCTTATTCACAATATTAAATAAAAAACGCGCGCAATCTTGTCTTCTTATAGCATGATTGCACGCGTCTTTTTTATTAATGTAAATCTCTTTATGTCCTCTTTGCTCACTTTTCTAATAAATGTAAACTTCCAATTTTTCATTGTTCTAGTAATCACCTTCACACTATTCAACTTTAAGTGAATCAGAAAACTATAAATCAACAACTTGAATTTCTTCTTAACCCCCTTTATTCTTATTACATATGTCGGAATACTAAAATTATAAAAGGAGCTATATATTGATATGGAAATACTTTTTACAGTAATTAATGTCATCGTGTTACTTGTTTTCCTAATTATGTTAAATATTATGGCAAGAAAACACGTCTCATTCCCTAAACGCGTCTTTACCGCTTTAGGAATAGGTATCGTATTTGGCATTGTATTACACCTCATATATGGTGCAGAGTCTAAAACGCTCGAACAATCAACAGACTGGTTTAGTATTGTCGGAGATGGTTATGTTGCACTATTACAAATGATTGTCATGCCACTAATATTCATTTCAATTGTTGCCGCTTTTAGCAAAATACAAATTGGTGAAAAATTCGCTAAGATCGGTTCTTATATTTTTATGTTTCTAATTGGTACTGTAGCCATCGCAGCTATCGTTGGAATTTTTTACGCTTTAATCTTTGGTTTAGATGCATCGTCTATTGATTTAGGTAGTGCAGAACATTCACGTGGTACAGAAATTTCAAAACAAGCCAAAGATTTAACTGCAAACACTTTACCACAACAAATTCTCGAAGTATTCCCAAGCAATCCATTTTTAGATTTCACAGGACAACGTACAACTTCGACAATTGCAGTTGTTATTTTTGCAACGTTTGTGGGCTTTGCTTATCTTAGAGTTGCAAGAAAACAACCGGAACATGGAAGCTTACTTAAACGTGGTATAGAAGCAATCTATTCTATCGTTATGGCTATCGTAACTTTTGTTTTACGATTAACGCCTTATGGCATTTTAGCTATTATGGCTTCTACTCTTGCGACAAGTGATTTTTCTGCAATTTGGACGTTAGGTAAATTCTTAATTGCTTCATACGCAGCTCTAATCACAATGTATATCATCCATTTAATTATACTGAGTGTCTTAGGTATCAATCCCGTTAAATACGTGAAAAAGACAATAGAAGTACTAATCTTTGCATTTACTTCACGATCAAGTGCAGGTGCATTACCATTAAATGTTCAAACGCAAACAAAACGTTTAGGTGTCCCTGAGGGAATTGCAAACTTCTCTGCAACTTTTGGTCTATCCATAGGGCAAAATGGCTGTGCAGGAATCTACCCTGCTATGCTAGCAGTTATGGTAGCACCAGTAGCAAATGTAGAAATTGACTTCCAATTTGTTGTTACACTTATTGCTGTTGTTATTATAAGTTCATTTGGTGTTGCAGGTGTAGGTGGCGGTGCAACATTCGCATCAATACTCGTATTATCTACACTTAATCTACCAGTTGCTCTAGCAGGAGTACTGATATCTATCGAACCTCTCATCGATATGGGTCGTACAGCACTTAACGTTAATGACTCAATGCTAGCTGGAACAGGTACCGCACGCTTAACGAATCATTGGGACAAAAAAACATTTGACTCAAATGATTACGGCGATTTATCTGCAAATTAAATGTAAGATAAGTTGTCATTGGTCATTACGATATACAATTATAAAAAGAGCGGGGCAAAATTTGTGTTTAAAATATCGCCCCACCCAGCCTGAGACGTGTATTTCTGTCTCAGGTTCTTTTTATCTTTGAATAAATCCTGCTTTTTTCAATTCATCTAACATATCTAAACGTGTTTTACGTCCTAGAAATGTTTCTATTTGTTGTGACCAATTTTCTGTACGCACACCGTGGGTACGTTCTTTATAATATTCACTCACTACTTGGTCGTATGCTTCCAATTCTTTACGTTGTTGGTGATGATTTGCATCATACTGATCTTTATGAAAAACATGTTTAAATGGCAAGCGCGGTTTAGGTGACCCATTTTCTTCATCAGAAGGTTCACCAACTGCCATACCAAATAACGGAAACGTATAATCAGGTAAATTTAAAATTTCACGTACTCGCGCAACATCATTACGCAATGACCCTAAATAAACAATTCCATACCCCATATCTTCGGAAGCAACTGCCATGTTTTGTGCAACTAATGCAACATCTATTGTACCCACTAATAGTCCTTCTGCAGAACCATACGATGTCTCCATATTTGACGCCGCAACTTCATCTACTAAATGATGACGATAATAATCTAAAACAAATACAAATAAATAACCATTATCTAAAACATAAGGTTGACCTGACACTTCCTTTAAACGCGCTTTAATGCTTGGATCTTCAACACCAATAATAGAATAAGTTTGAAGATAACTGGATGTAGAAGCACTCTGTCCTGCCTCTACTAATTTTTCTACCGTCTCAGAACTAAGTGGTTGATCCTTAAATTTTCTAACTGAATGATGTTGTTTCATCAACTCATAAACATAATCTGACACTATACCCACTCCTATCAAAATTTACGTTATTAATTATTTTATACCCTAAATGAAGTATATTTAAATAGATTTGCACACTTCATATTTAGAAGTTATCATAAAAGTATCAATTTTCAGATAATTTAGGGGGCTACAATATGACACTAACAAATAAAGAAGTTGCTAAGGTTTTATTTAAAGCTTATAGATATAAAAAACCCATCGATTTCATTAGCGAGAACTATCAATTAAACGAAGAAGAAGCATATCATGTACAAGAAGAACTAATTGACCAATTAACTTTCAAAGACCGTTCGACTGTTACAGGGTATAAAGTTAGTATGACTAGCAAGGCAACGCAAGCAATTGCTAACACTAACGAACCAGCATATGGAACACTCTTATCTAACCAAATTGTTAATGATGGTGCCTCAGTCTCTCTTTCAGAATTATTTTCACCATTACTAGAACCAGAAATTATCTTTATAGTGCAGGAAGACTTACCTTATGATGCTGATTTAGAAACAATTAGATATCATACCCGTATCGCGCCAGGCATTGAAATTCCAGATGCAAGATATAAAAATTGGTTTCCAAATTTTACTTTATCAGATTTAATATCAGATAATACCGCAACCGGACTTGTCGTAGTAGGTGACTCTGTAGACGGACTTGATAACGATGCATTTGCTAATGTACATTTAAATTTATATAAAGATGATAAATGTATCGCCACAGGAGAATCATCCGAAGTACTCGGAAATCCTTTAAACGCTATTCATTGGCTAATTAAAAAACTACACACGCACGGCAAACAACTTAAAAAAGGAGATATCATTTCATCTGGAACTTTTATATCTCCATTAAAATTAGAATATGGCACGTACCGTGCTGAATATAGTGGTATCGGTAAGGTGTCATTTTCGGTTAATAAATAAAGTAAGTTTAATAGGGTTATTTTCACAGAAAGTCATAACAACTTGTGGAAATAACTCTTTCTGTTTTATACAGATGCTAAAAAAGGAAATCCATGTATGATACATGTTATTATATATATGAAGTAGTAATAAAATTACACTTCATTATCAATAAAATAACCATAGTTGAGAATGATAACTGAGATTCAATGTCATACACATTTGAAAATTTCAGTTTCACATTGGATTTTCAACTTTTTTCACTCGTTATTCTTTAATTAATGAAGGATTTAAAATGGCTTAATTATAGCTTTTTTATACTTTCATAGATTTTAAGAACTTCTAAAGTTGACTATTCAATGCCAAGATGTAATAATACTAAACAAGAGATTAGAATTATTATAAACAAACAATTATTTTTAAGTAATTCTAATTAACACTTAACTTTTCAGGAGGAATTTATCTATGTCTTTAATTAACAAAGAAATTTTACCTTTCACAGCACAAGCTTACGATCCAAAAAAAGATGAGTTTAAAGAAGTTACTCAAGAAGATCTTAAAGGTTCTTGGAACGTTGTATGTTTCTATCCTGCTGACTTCTCATTCGTATGCCCTACTGAATTAGAAGATTTACAAAATCAATACGCTAAATTACAAGAATTAGGCGTTAACGTGTACTCAGTATCAACAGATACACACTTCGTACACAAAGCTTGGCACGACCATTCTGATGCAATCAGCAAACTAGAATACAGCATGATTGGTGATCCTTCTCAAACAATCACTCGCAATTTCGATGTGTTGGATGAAGAATCTGGTTTAGCACAACGTGGTACTTTCATTATCGACCCTGATGGTGTGGTACAAGCAGCAGAAATCAATGCTGACGGAATCGGACGTGACGCAAGTACATTAGTTAACAAAATTAAAGCCGCTCAATATGTACGTCAACATCCAGGTGAAGTTTGCCCAGCTAAATGGGAAGAAGGTTCAGAATCATTACAACCTGGTTTAGACTTAGTAGGTAAAATCTAAGGAGGCATTAAAATATGCTTAATGCTGATTTAAAGCAACAATTACAACAATTACTTGAGCTTATGGAAGGCGACGTTGAATTCGTTGCCAGCCTAGGCTCTGATGATAAATCAAACGAACTCAAAGAATTATTAAATGAGATTGCTGAGATGTCAGCACACATAACAATTACTGAAAAATCTTTAAAACGTACACCAAGTTTTTCAGTTAACCGCCCTGGTGAAGAAATAGGTATTACATTTGCTGGCATACCTTTAGGCCATGAATTCAACTCTCTAGTATTAGCTATACTACAAGTGAGTGGTCGAGCACCTAAAGAAAAGCAATCCATTATCGATCAAATTAAAGGACTCGAAGGTCCATTTCATTTCGAAACCTTTGTAAGTCTTACTTGTCAAAAGTGTCCTGACGTCGTTCAAGCGTTAAACCTAATGAGTGTTATTAATCCTAACATCACTCATACTATGATTGATGGCGCTGTTTTCCGTGAAGAATCTGAAAACATTATGGCGGTGCCTGCCGTCTTCTTAGATGGTCAAGAATTTGGTAACGGACGCATGACAGTTCAAGATATTTTAACTAAATTAGGAAGCACGCAAGATGCCTCTGAATTCAACGATAAAGATCCTTATGACGTGTTAATCGTTGGTGGCGGACCTGCAAGTGGTAGTGCTGCAATTTATACAGCACGTAAAGGGCTACGTACAGGTATTGTCGCTGATCGCATTGGTGGTCAAGTTAATGATACTGCTGGTATCGAGAACTTCATCACTGTTAAAGAAACGACAGGTTCAGAGTTCTCATCAAATCTTGCAGAACATATTGCACAATATGATATTGATACAATGACTGGTATTCGTGTTACAAATATCGAAAAAACAGATTCAGCTATTCGAGTAACTTTAGAAAATGATGCTGTTTTAGAAAGTAAAACTGCCATCATTTCTACAGGTGCAAGTTGGCGTAAACTAAACATCCCAGGGGAAGACCGTCTAATCAATAAAGGCGTGGCTTTCTGCCCTCACTGTGACGGACCTTTATTTGAAAATAAAGATGTCGCTGTCATCGGTGGTGGTAATTCTGGTGTAGAAGCAGCTATTGATTTAGCCGGCATCGTTAAACACGTAACATTATTTGAATACGCTTCTGAATTAAAAGCTGATAGCGTATTACAAGAACGTCTACGCTCACTACCTAATGTTGATATTAAAACGAGCGCTAAAACAACAGAAGTAATTGGTGACGATTACGTTACAGGTATCAGCTATGAAGATATGACTACCGGAGAGTCACAAGTAGTTAATTTAGATGGAATATTTGTACAGATTGGATTAGTTCCTAATACATCTTGGTTGCAAAATGCTGTCGAATTAAATGAACGTGGCGAGGTTATGATTAATCGCGATAACGCAACAAACGTTCCTGGTATCTTTGCAGCTGGTGACGTTACTGATCAAAAAAATAAGCAAATTATTATTTCTATGGGTGCTGGTGCCAATGCTGCACTTAATGCATTCGATTATATAATTAGAAATTAATTTTTAAAACGTTACTTATCATAAATATTTTAACCTCACAGAGTTCCCATGATGGAGCTCTGTTTTTTATTATAAAAAACCTATTGAAACAAGTATATTATTCATATAATCCGACATAATTTAGTCATATCTAACGGTAAATGTAGTTCTAAAATATTCAAATATTTTTCGATAAATGATACTCTAATAGATGTATAAATTTAAAACACTGTTTAATGATAGAGACGTAAAAGGAGTTACTCAATTCTATGAAAAAGAGAGTCATTACATACTTGATACTAGCATTGTCTTTAACACTTGCAGCATGCTCAAATACGAACGATAACAATAACCAAGAGCATCACAGCAACGCTCATGCACCTAAAAATGCTAAAACTTTAAAGGAAAAAGATATTTTTTCTTCAAACAAAAAAGGACAAAAAATTAGCGAAAAAGAGATGAAGCAAGCTTTAGAAAAATATTTACAAGCGAATAACGATGTACTTGATAATAAGTATGTCATGCAACATAAATTAGATAAGCAAAGTGATAGTAATCCTAAAATCACAGAATCACAAGCTGATCGTCTTAGCAAGTTATCCAATTTAGCAGTTAAAAATGATTTGCATTTTAAAAAATTTATAAAAAACAATCACATCCCTGAAGAATATAAAGATCCAACAGATCGTATAATTAATTATTTTCACGCTTTAAATAGTACTATTTCAAACGTAGATGAAGACATTGAGAAATTAAACTACCAACCACAAAATTCAATTAACGTTGTTGATGTACCCACAAAATATTCAGGTGATGTAAATAAAAAACAACAAGATAAAATCACTACTTTCCTTAAGAAAAAAGGAATAGACACAGAAGTATTTAATAAATAAAACAAAAGCCTTTTTCTATAGCACATTATTTTACTTGCCCAAAAAAGATGTTGGACTAACATCTTTTTTGGGCTTGTTTGATATTCGAGTTAATTTCATCATCTCATCTTTTTGAAACATGCTTTCGCTATTTTGACAATTCAATATATTTATTACACAATAAAATTAATATAGCATATATATTTTTTCTAAATAAAAAGAAATGAGGAAAATCATTATGAAGATACGTTTAACATTTATTATCTTGGCAATACTATCTACCATCGGCCTAGTACTTGTTTTAGCAAAATATCCAACAGGCCCACACACAATCAACTATAATGAACCTTATACAGTACTCATAGCCATTACGACAATAGTTATAATGGCTTTACCAGCACTCATATTAGGTATATTTAATCATCTTGCATGTAGAATCATATCGGCGATATTACAAATAAGTGCACTGATGATATGGGGATTTTTAGTAATCATTAGCTTAATGATGGGGCAAATTGTCATTACACTTATGGCTTCCTTAACGATACTTGCATTACTTGTTAGTTCCATTGTCACACTTTCAGTACACCCATCTACTTCAGATAGAATAAATTAATCAAGTAAAGGGGTAAGAGAGGTAGAATTTACATTAAAATCCTCTTTGTTGGGGTCCCACCCCAACTTGCTTTGCTTGTTGAATTTCTCGGTGAAATTCTCTTTGTTGGGGCCCCACCCTCTTGTAAAAAATGGTTTGATATTTGTGTGTATTTTTAATTCTATCATTGACTGATTGTATGTTATGAAAGCCTGAGGCATCGATAATCTATGCCCCAGGCTTCACTCACAATCCTATATTATATATAACAATATTGCTACGGTTGTTGATAGACCTCAATCATACCTTTTGATAGAGAATTAATATCAATTTAGCCAGCAATTACAATTTTACAATTCAAATGATTATATATGTATTCAAGACTTCATTTCTTTTTTAATTAAATATGGATAACAATTAAGAATTTCCGTCGATAAGGCTTCTTCCTTAGTTATCATTTTAAAATAGACGAAAAAACATCTAATTACAACTTGGTGCGCAACTATCACTACACGTCTTTGCCGTTGATTAAGCTCATTTTCAATGAAAGTAACCACTCTATCATAGACATCTTGATAACTTTCTCCTTGTGGTGCTTTTTGTGAAAAACTATGTCTAAAGTATTTATAATTAGGATCATGGAAATATTTTTCGAACCTTTTGTCTTTACAAACTTCTTCTTTATTTTTCCCTTCAAAAACACCTAACGAACGCTCTCTTAACGTCTTAGTATATATTGTTGGAAGATCATAAGGAAATAGCTCATCATACGTTTGCCTTGTTCTTTTTAAATCTGATACATATACAGTGTCAATGTATTTATTTTTAAAATAAGCAGATAGTTCTCTAGCGCTTTTTATACCTCTTTCCGTCAAAGGGATGTCTAACTGTCCACAAAAATATAGATACCCGTGCTTATTATCATAATTGGACTGCGACTCACCATGCCTCACTAAATAAACTTCCATTCTATCTCCTCATTTCTGACTTAGCTACTTTTACTTAATAATAAATTAATAGATAAGCCAATTAAAACAAACCCTACAATATAATCAAATATAGCTTTGAATCTTGGTCTGCTGAATAATAATTTAATATATTGAAAGATAAATACACAAAATAAAAACCATAAGCATGTAACTACAACAACTGAAAAAGCAAATAACGCAATCTCAGATTTCATATGTATATTACCGTTAGAAAGAAACTGAGGGAATATACTAACATAAAATAATAAAGCTTTAGGGTTAAGACTTGTACTTAAAAAACCTTGTCTAAAAGAAGTGATATAACTCACATTTCTGACATCAGCTAAAGCTTGTTTACTAAAATCAACAGAACTGTGCGCACTTAAAATACTTTTGATTCCGAGATAAATAAGATAACAAGCACCCAATATTTTTATTGTTAAAAAAACAAAGTGTAAACTCGTAAGTATGTATATAATTCCAAAAATTGCTAATGAAGAGTATAAAATATGCCCCGTAGTGATACCAAATGCGGCCATAAAACCATTCATTTTACTTGAGTTAATAGTATTTTTCATTACAATAATGAAATCTGGCCCAGGCACTATAATAATCAATAATGTAATAATGATAAATGTAATTAAACTGTCCATAAGAAACCTCCTCGATGTCGTTTTACAATTCATTATTACATATCACCAATGGCTTATGAAACCGAACAGAGGCCTTTAAATCAAAGTAATAATTTTCTCAATTTTGTTGGAAATTTTAAAAATCAAAACTTTTAATGTTGTCAGATAAATAGCAATCTGATAATATTAAATTGTAGTTATTAGTAACTACAAAGTCTTTTATATTCATGAACATAATACTCCTGGATGGCGTAACCCAGCGCCATCCTTTTTTATGTTTTATAACATGAAAAAAGCACCCACACCATTTTTATTGGTTTGGATGCTTTGATAACTATAATTAATGTAACTCAAACGATTAAAGACATCATCAATATCTATCATTGAGTTACGTGCGTATAGATAAACACACATACTTTAACTGTATTAATTGATTACTTTCAAATAATCAAGCAACATATTTTCTACCTAAATTAAACTTAATCTATAATTATTATTTTTTTCTTAGTGCTTTTAAAATTAATGAAATAATAAAGATTAAAATAATTGAACCTAATAATGCTGGAAAGATGCGTATTTTACCTAATTGTGGTCCCCATTCACCTAAAATCATAGTACCAACCCATGATCCTACAATACCAGCAATAATATTTCCTAGAATACCTCCTGGTACGTCTTTACCTAAAATTAAACCTGCGATCCATCCAATGATACCGCCGACAATAATCATACCTATTAATCCAAACATAATTGATTGTCTCCTTTATTTATATATTTTATTCACTAGTATGAGATACCCCATGTCAAAAATGATTAAACGCTTTGTATAAATTTTTATTTTACTGATAAAAGCTATTTTGCTTTTATTTTTTCAATATTTATTATTATCAACCTCAATCCTATTGTGTTAAGCTATTGAAGATGACTAAAATGAACTATTTCTAAAAATATTTAAAGTAGGTATTTTACATGCAACATAAAAATAAATTTCAACGTATTAACCAAATTATACAAATTATAGGTTTCCTTTCATTTTTAGCAATTCTCACTATCATTACACTTAACTTTTTTATAAAAGGACACTTACAAGGTCATTTTGAAATAGGTTTTAATATTCAAAGTAATCAAGTCTATGTAGTAACGACACTAATCATGGTAACAATCATCTGTACTATATTATCAGCTATTCTAAACATGCTTTCTAATAAAAAACAAAATTACAAACATTAAATTTTAATAATGGTGCTACAACTTCAAAGTATAACCCTTTAGATATGCTAATTGATAAAATGACATCTTGATGTCAACGTAGATACTTTGATCATGAATAGAAGATGTAGCACATAAATTGACATATTTTATATAACTTAAGAACTAAAAGACATATAGAGATTGAAGAATTAACTACTCAACTTAACAAGAAAAATGGCACGCATAACAAACCACTTCAAATTTGGGAATGGTAAGTCATTATCATGAATCAATATTTAAAGATGTCATGCACCTAACCCATTTTTTCAACGTACCTTATCAAATGCTTTAAAAAATAAATTAATGACGTAGTTTTAGGAAGGTAAATATAATAAACTAAGATGTTCCGTTTTAAACCACTTTACAACGCATAATCTTAACTCATTTTGGGATTCAATCTCATAACATCACTGAAAAATATCGTCAAAGGATATGTATCTAAAAATCTAGCTTTCAAATTCCTGCCCTTTTTAAATATTCAAAAACATAAAAACAACCCCGTAAGCCTATACTTACGGGGTTTTACAATAAATAATACATTATTGTTCTTCTTTTATATAGATAGATTTTATAACATTTCATTCACTACCAAAATAACTTTATATCAATGATTATAGGCGGATGTTTCCAATAAACATACTCACACACTTGCCCTTAATATCACAATTGCGCCCTTTTTTGCCCTTGAAAAGTAATGTATAAATTATAAAAATAACTAATGTCATTATTCGTAACACATCCAAAAGTATTTTTACATATATAATGTTAGTTTAAAATTAATTGTTATTCCTATCTTTGTTGTATCTGGAGTGTAAATAAATTAATAAAATACCTATTAATATAAAAATCAAGTGTCCAATTATACTTGTGATTTTAGATTGGTATAAATTTAAAATATTGAAAACGATGGGCTGCAATACAATTAAAATTAAAAGATATAAACCTACTTTAAGTGAAGTAAAATGTTTTTCCATATTTATACTCCTATTTATCATTTTTTATTGTAATAGTTTATAAACTAATACTTAAAAATAATTGCTGAATTAGATATCACTTATAAAAACAAGAATTTAGCTATATACACCCTCACTCAGTTTTCCGCACATTCTATTTTACACTATAACATACATAATTACACCAACTCATCCCCCACTGCAACACAGGACGTTTCTCAGCGTGTAAAACATGATAATTTATTATTACTTTGCTAGCAAAACATGTGTTTTACATTATTTTCATATAATATACAAAATTATAAATCTATAAGATGCTGTTAATGTAATTATTGTAGCTACTAATAAAATACCTATTATATTTATAAGCTCATATTTTCTATTCATTTCCAATATATCTTGTTGATCGTTAGAATTTACTTTATAATGTGTAATGTTAATCCCTTTTTTTATCATCTTAGGCAAAGTATTTTCTAAAAATATTATAGTAATAAAAGATGAAACTGTGACATAATTAAAAAAATCATCACTCCATATCAACCATAAAGTTGATATTGAACAAAACACATAAATATTCAAACTAATCATAAAGCCAAACTCAACTAGATAATATTGAAAACTACTAACTTTATTTAAGTTTATATTTTTTTTAATTTTCAATTTAATAAAACCATGTATTGCTAAAATGACAAAAAAAATAATTTCTATCACAAAGCCAAATAATCCATTAAAAAGGAAACAAATTATTAGTGATATGAATACTGCACTAATTAAAAGTATAAAAACATGTTTTTCGAATTGCGTATTTAAACTTTTTACATCCTTCACTTCATATCCTCCATTTATATCTAAATTTCATAACTTGAGACATCAATTATTTGCTTGGTATTAAATAATTCACATTTAATAAGTTTAGGCTTTTTATTATCATCTTTTACAGTATACCAATTTGTACCAATCACAGTCCTTATATTTTTAGGTTTTCTCCCACTAAATAAATCTAACTTTTCTAAAACTTTTTTCATGGTAGACTTGTTCACAACATGTATAATTCCATTAAGGTTGCCATATTCAAAATTAAAATAATTATCACTACCATTGTCATCAAGTTTGTAGTTCTTCAGTTTTGGTGAAAGGAACTTGCAGCCATATATTCCTACTTTATCGTAAAAATTCACATTTCTATCGTCTAAAAATATGTTTCTAATATATTCATTTTGAATCTTTTCATCTATATCATGTAATCTACAATAAATAAAAACATCTTTAAGTGTTGATAATTTTTTATGTCTTTTATATTTAGTTGAAGAGTTCATTTTTTTATTGTTACTTTTCGAATTTTGACTCTGCATTAGGTTTTCAATAAAACTCTTAGTGTTAAAATCATTAGTTAAGTATTCTTGATTTAATTCAGTTTTTTTAGCCCAACAATCCTCTATGTGTTTGTTTCCTTTCATGTTTGCCCTAAAAGTATTACTATATTTCTCATAAATACTTAAAGACATTTCTACCATACAGTCTGGATTGGGACAAAAAAATTTGTATTTTTCTTTGTCTGCTTCAACTAGTTTATTAGCATATACTTTTATATTTCTATCTTTATCTATATACGCTATTTGTACCACAATTGTCATCCCCTTTTATTATTATATTTATTAATTGAATTTATTATTATTATTTATTAAAATATCATATGTAGAGGTAAATTAATATAAGAAAGGTGATTTTTTATTTCTAAGTTATTAAAATCAATACTTGTCATAATAGTTGTTGGAGTAATCTCTGTAGGAGCAACTCTCCTTTTTTTAATTTCACAAAAAACAGCAGATGAAAAAATTAAAGGTGTATGGAAGTATGATTACAATGAAAATAAAACGTTATATTTTAACTCAGATGATAGCGGTATGTACGTTGGAAACAATGGAGATAAAATAGAAGTCTTTCCTTTAAAAGGCAATGACAAACAAAGCTTTAATTTTTTAGTTGTAGGCAATAATGATAAGAAACATATTTTCAAGGCAAAAATAAAAGATAAAGATCATATTGAGGTAACACCATTAGATAAAAAGAAACATTCTCTAGCTGAAATTATTTTCGGTACAGATTCATTAAATAAAAAAGCAAAAGAAGATGTATCAATTGAATTAAAGAAAAGTAAATAATATAAGTATATAACTTAATGATAATAAATTCTATAATTTGTTTTTATTATCTCACATATTATGATAAAACATAATTTGATAAATTTCAGGCTAAATTATACAGAAGTATTTACTTAAACTAACATAACTTAATGATATTAGATTTCCCTATACCTGCATAAGTAATTCAAACAAAAAATAACCATACCACTTAAGATACGGTTAGCCAATAAATGTTTATTAATCTTATACAACCAGTTACTTACTAGTAACTGTAAGTAAACTTAACAAATCGAAAAAGTATAAAAAGTGTGCACACTACTATGTATTCGAGGACGGTTAAAACGCCTTTATGCTTCTAAAAATTGAGCACGAAATACATAGGTTTACGTGTGCACTAAAAGTTATTATAAGGATAATGATATTTACAGTCAAGTTTTGATTTAATTAAATTATACCATAAACTATTATTATATATATAGTAATGACGTACACAACTTGCAATAAAATCTGCAGCTTGAAATAAACCTAGATTTTTTACTATCTAACATATCAACTATTAATTCTACATCTGGTCGTTCTAAATCAAAGTAAATTTTCCCTTTTAAATAATCAACTAAACTGTCACGTCTAGTTATTTTTGTTGTTCTTCATGCAAAAAGAGTATTAATCATTAGACTGATTAATACTCTAAAAAGCATATACCAAGATTTGATCACTAATCATATCTTTTTACTTCTTCTGACTCCGGTCTTACTAAAAAGTGTGCAAGTTTGGCTAATAGTAGGTAGTATCCATATTGGTTTAACTCTTTAATTTTTGTAGATGCGTTTTTTTCTATTAATTTGGTAAATGTTTTTAATTCAACTGAAAAAATAGAATCTAAAGCAATATATTTATCCCTAAAATTATCATCACCAATATATATTGCACTAGCTTTTTTGTTACTTTTTATAGTTTTTATTGTATTACTGTCACTAATATTATTTAAGTCTAATATAGGTGCAAATAATACATTTTTCCTTCTAGTTGCATCACACGAATTTGAAATAAGCATAGCTGAAAAAAGTTTTGTTTCCGCTATAATTCCATCTTTTTTATCATTTAACACAATTCTACTTGATGGGATATTGTTGAAAATATCACCTTGCTTTATATCTTCAAAATTTTCTCCAATTCTAGTTAGTTGGGAATACTGAAAACTTTTAAATTGGTCTAAATATTTATTAACATCCTCTTTTTCTATATTATATGGAAAAGTATACTGAAAAATTTCATAAAATTCTTTACTCATTAAACAGACTTCCTATTTCAAATGATTGATTATCGATTTTTCCTAATTCATCTATTGAAACACTAACTATCTTTTTAGCATCTTTCCACTCTTTGTCAACAGCTTTATCAAAAAACTTAAATTCGTTTGGTGTAAATTCATTATTATTAGGTAATAAGTTTTCTAAATCATAATGTGAAATACTATTATTTAATTTTATATTATGATTTAATTCTTTTTCTTTATAAGATTTAATATTTTGAGCGTTGTCCATTAAATATAGTTCTTTCTTATTCTCTCTATATCTTTTTTTATGTGGAGTAATAAATATACCACTAATAGCTTTTCTTACATTCCCAGCTTTAATTACTTTATTATTAAGCATAAGTGTATTATCCATATCAAATCGCCCCTTTAAATAAAACTTATTCATTTAAAACAGTAAAGTAATCCTCTCCTGTTAAGTTATCATCTAAAAATAGTTGAACTTTATAATCTCCGACCACATCAAAAAATAGATTTTTTAAATCTACGTTTACATTAAAAGTTTCATTGGAAGGTATTGGTTTTATTGGATTTCTCCCACTGTCATATATGTCAACATTATTCGGATTTTTAATTTTTAATGTTAATTGTGTTTCTTCTTTATTAAGTAAGTCTTTCAGTACTATTAACATTGATATTGAAAAATAAGTAGGTATAGTTTTCAGTCTAATAAACTCAATCGGATTAGTTATTTGATATTGAACATTGTGATTTAAACTTTCTATTACCTCGACGTTGTCACAAAAAATGAATTTAACTTTAGTCATAATTTCACTTCCTTATATATATAATAAGCCAACTTTTTTATGGTACATTCAATTAAAATTATTTATCTTACTAAGAGTTTTGTTTATGAATAGTAAAACTCATCTTATAAAATAGCTAGTATTATTATCTTATCACCTTTTACAAAAAAAAAGAATTATAATTCTTTAATGTCTTGAATATAATAATAACAGGTGTTTAAAAATATATTTATCCTCAATGCTACGTTAAGTTTACTCGTTATTACTACTTCCGTATCATTTATTGGTTTAGTATAGATAATTACAGTATTTCCTTTAATATTCATAGCCCTATTGAACATGTTACGCACATTAATTTGTTCTCAATTGTATTTCATAACTTAGTCATCTAACGGTATATCATCAACAATCATAGTTCTATTAGGATAATTTTCTTTTATTTTATCTAGCTCTCTCTGTGTATCTTCTTCATCGTCCTCACTCCATTCTCCAATTTTAACAATTACTGGAGTATCACCTGTAAACTCTTTTCTCTCAGTAAATAGTTTATGACACCTCCCAAGCATATCACGAGCTTTTAAACGATCACTAGGCTTAATAGGCACTTCTACTAGCTGAACAAACTAGTTGGACTTTGCCATTGACTTGGGCAAAAAAAGATTGTCAGCAGTTAACCTTAAAGTATTACCAATCATAGATATACTTTCGTTATTAATATCACATTCGAAATATTGCAGTAACGGTATTAAAAACAATAGAAAAGATGATTTAAAAAACTTCAAACATCGCAAAGACAGAAAATACAAGCATTATAGAAATATACCGTCCCTTTTGTATCACTTAACAAGATGATTAACTATTATGTTAAAAACAATTAATATAATAAACAAGGAACGAGACAAATGTCTCCAAGAGATTATTTACATCTCTTGTTTATTATGAAAGAACTTTGTTCTTTCCGTTTTAAGAGGTTGCCTCTTTTTTTATGCCTAAATTTCTAAAACTTTCAAACCGCGCCCTTTTCCTGCCCTTTTTAAATATTCAAAAACATAAAAACAACCCCGTAAGCCTATACTTACGGGGTTTTACAATAAATAATATATTATTGTTCTTCTTTAACATATGGTAATAAAGCCATATGACGAGCACGTTTGATAGCTGTAGTCAACATACGTTGATATTTCGCTGAAGTGCCTGTTACACGACGTGGTAAAATTTTACCACGTTCTGAGATAAAACGTTTTAATAATTCAGTGTCTTTATAGTCGATGTGTGTAATACCATTTGCTGTGAAATAGCATACTTTTTTACGACGACGTCCGCCTCTTCTTGGTCCACCTGCCATGGTTAACTGCCTCCTTTGACTCATTTTATTTTATTCGTTCATTATTAGAATGGTAAATCATCATCACTGATATCAATCGGTCCATTAGCATTTGCAAACGGATTATCCGACTGATTTGAGTTTGATGAATTATTGTTGTTGTAAGATGTATTTTGTCCTGATTGCTGACCACCAAATCCTTGACCGTAGTCTTGGAAATTATTGTTCTGTGAACGTTGGCCACCTTGTTGTGCGTTTTTAGGTTCAAGGAATTGAACACTATCACATACGACTTCAGTAACAAAAATACGACGACCTTCTTGATTTTCATAACTACGTGATTGTATGCGACCATCAACGCCAGCTAAACTACCTTTAGACAAGTAGTTATTTACATTTTCTGCTTGTCTACGGAAGACTACACAGTTAATAAAGTCAGCTTCGCGTTCCCCTTGAGCATTCGTGAAAGTACGATTAACTGCTAGAGTAAATGTCGCTACACTTACGCCTGAGGGTGTGGTTCTGTATTCTGGATCTTTCGTTAGACGACCTACTAATACAACTCGATTTAACATTTAAACGCCCCCATCTAAATTATTACTTATCTTGGTCTTCACGGATAACGATGTAACGAATGATATCGTCATTAATCTTAGCTAAACGTTGGAATTCGTCAGTTGATTTATTGTTATCAGTTTTAATACGTACGATGTTATAGAAACCTTCTTTGAAATCATTGATTTCATAAGCTAGGCGACGTTTACCCCAGTCTTTTTCTTCTAAAACTTCTGATCCTTCTGAAGCTAAGATACCATTGAAACGTTCAACTAACGCTTTTTTAGCATCCTCTTCAATGTTAGGACGTACGATATACATAATTTCATATGTTCTCATAGTTTATTTGCACCTCCTTGTGGTCTATACGGCTTATCAACATTTAATGTGATAAGCAAGGAATAATTTTCATTACTCACAGAAAAGAATTATAGCATAGAGCTTTACTTTTTACAATCAATTTCAGATGAATCTTACCCTTAAATATTGATGAGCATTATTTATTTTTGAAAATATCAATACAGATTATTGGTTTAAGACTCCTCTGAGACTGCCCTCGTTATTCAAACGCAATCATCCTATTTATGTTATACGTTACTTTATATTCAAATTATATTAATGTTACTTAATAGATAGTTGATACTTCATTTTAGTTATAATAACATCAAAATTATATTTCATATAATTGCACTTGATACTAAATTCATTATAAAGGAGTCGTTTATGTTAAAGAAATTTTCTTACTCAATCATTTCACTTTCAATTTTCGCTACTAGCCTTAATTTTATAGATACTCAAGCACAAGCGTCTTCATCTTCTGTAAGCGAAAAAGGTACAATGGGGTATGGCTATCAACAATACTTAAAAGACCATCCTAAAAAGCAACCTCATAAAACACAAAATCGTTCTACTTTCTCTGCTGAATCTAATATTACTGAAACAAATAATGGTGAAAGAGTCTTAGATATTTCTGAATGGCAAGGACTTTTAACTAACGAACAAATAAAACAACTAAAGAAAAATTATGATTTTATTATTTTAAGAGCACAGTACGGTTCAGAATATGTTGATAAGACTTTTGAAAAAAATGCAGCATTATTAGAACAAAATAAAATGAAATACGGCGTGTACTCTTATAGCATGTACGAAAGTCCAAAAGATGCACGTTATGAAGCTAACACTTTATCTCAACGTGCCCCCAAAGCCGCCTTTTACATCAATGATTATGAAGAACAAACCGTTACATCCGGAGATGATGAAACAGCTACACAAGCATGGGCAAACGAAATGAGAAAGCTTGCTGGAAACAAGAAGATCCTTTTTTATTCATATGAAAACTTCATGTTAAATCATGCATCAAATGCTGTCAGTTCTTATGATGGCTACTGGTTAGCAGCATATCAAGCTAAGGAACCAAACCGAGAGAAAGTGCTATGGCAATATACAGATAGTTACTACTCTCCTGAATTAAATCAAAATGTCGATGCAAATTACATTGACGAAAATGTGAATTCGTCTTGGTTCACTTCATAAATACGAACGCGTACGAACAAAAACACTTCACTTTAACGAACATTTGTTCTAAAATACATATGAGGTGTTTTTCATGAGATTAAATTTAGATTGGAATAAAGATTTCCAAGAGTTTCAAGATATCTTAAATAGTGGCATTCACCCAGAATGGCTATACTGCGCTAAAGCAAATTTAGTTCTTGAACCCGCATACACTGGTGAGGGCAAACAATTTTTTAGTACACAAGACATCATTAAAGCAAGTAAAATCATTCCATTTTTTTAAGAATTTGGAATCCTTACATAAGAGCAATGAAAGTTTAATGGAAAGCTTCATTGCTCTATTAATCAATGATTCTATTTCCTAACTACAAATGATCGCCTCATTAATAGTTGTCATTGTAGTATGCAGAATAATTTATCTCCTAATTTTCAATTTTATTATCAAAAAAACACCCTAAAACTAGAATTTGCTTCTAATTTTAGAGTGCCTCATTAATATAAATACATGCTTTAAGTTAAACATTAAAACGGAAATGAACAATATCCCCATCTTGCATGATGTAATCTTTACCTTCTAAACGTTGTCTTCCCGCTTCTTTAGCACCATTTTCGCCACCATGTTGTACATAATCATCATAGCTTGTTACCTCTGCACGAATAAAACCACGTTCGAAATCGGTGTGAATAATTCCAGCACATTGTGGTGCAGTCATTCCTTGTTTAAATGTCCAAGCACGCACTTCTTGCACACCGGCAGTAAAGTAAGTAGATAAACCTAACAAATCATATGTTGTTCTAATGAGTCTGTCTAAACCTGGTTCTTCAATGCCTAAATCTTCTAAGAACATTTCTTTATCTTCATCATCTAATGTGGCGATTTCTTCCTCAATTTTTGCACTAATAACGATAACTTCTGAATCTTCGTTTGCTGCATATTCACGGATTGCTTTCACTTTATCATTATCTTTATCTCCAATTTCATCTTCACCAACATTAGCAATGTATAACATTTTCTTAGATGTTAATAACTGAGCTTGATTAACCCACTTTTGATCATCTTCATTGAAATCAATACTGCGTACTGGTTTACCGTCTTCTAACGCTTCTTTAATTTGTGTTAATATACGTAATTCCATCTCAGCTGTTTTATCTTTTTGGCGAGCCATCTTCTCTATTTTCGGTAAACGTTTTTCAACAGATTCTAAATCTGCTAAAACAAGTTCCATATTAATGACTTCTATGTCATCAAGCGGATTAACACGCCCTGATACATGTGTAACATTCTCATCGTCAAACGCACGAACCACCTGACATATAGCATCTACTTCACGAATATGTGAAAGAAATTTATTTCCTAAACCTTCGCCCTTAGATGCACCCTTAACAATACCTGCAATATCAGTAAACTCAAAAGTAGTAGGAATTGTTTTTTTAGGTTGAACCATTTCTTCTAATTTTATTAAACGTGAATCTGGCACTTCAACGATACCAACATTGGGATCAATCGTTGCGAAGGGATAGTTTGCTGCTAATGCGCCAGCTTTAGTAATTGCATTAAATAGGGTAGACTTACCTACGTTAGGCAAACCTACGATACCTGCTGTTAAAGCCATTATTCATTCTCCTTACTTTCTTTGTCTTGATGAAATTCAAGAACTTTTTTCATTTTCTTATTAAACACTTGCCGTGGAATCATGACACTGCGCTGACAATGTTCACATTTAATACGAATATCAGCGCCCATTCTAATAATCTTAAAACGATTTGTTCCACATGCATGTGGTTTTTTCATTTCTACTATATCATTTATTCCATACTTTGACGTCATGAAATGACCTCCAATGATGATTAGCTTTTTCCTTCATTATAATTTGAAATGACTGGTTGTGGCATGCGAATACCTTCTTGTCTAAACATTTTTTGAGTTTCTTTACGAATAATACGAGCGCCTGAAAATCCTTCACCAGGAATTGTTTCTGCTGAAATTCGTATAGTAACCTTATTAGATTCTATCGCATCAATGCCATCAACAACTGGATCGCTGACAAATAAGTAATATTTACTGCGTAAAGAAACAAATAAACGATTGAGTTTCTTTTCAACTTGATCTATATTTTCATCAACTGATACTGGTAGTTCTACAATAGCAGTCCCATTTGTAATTGAAAAGTTCGTAATTTCACCCATGCTACCATTAGGTAAAATAGTCAGTTCTCCTGAAATTGTATTAATTCGCGTTGATCTTAAACCAATAGATTTCACAGTACCTTCTGCTACCGTAGTTCCTGAACTATTAATTTTAACATAGTCACCCACATCAAATTGATTTTCAAAGATAATAAAGAAACCTGTAATAATATCTTTCACTATCGTTTGCGCACCGAAACCAACCGCAATACCTACAACTCCAGCACTAGCAATAATACCTTCGACGCTAATACCAAACTTACTTAAAATTGTTGTGATAACAACAAACCATACGATATATTTTACTATGTTTTGTACAAGAGAAATCAGTGTTTTTGAACGCTTTTTATTCCCTTTTTTACTTTTATTTTGAATTTTAAATGCTTGCTCAATAATCTTATTCAAAATTGCTATAACAACAATCGCTACAAGGATATAAATTAAAATCATTATTACTTTAGTAATTAAATTTTCATATGTTTCAACCTTTGTTAAAGGTTCGAACAATGAAGATAAAATATGTTTTAGTTGATTCATATATAATATGCCCTCCTTTTCATTTTTTTGATAATTCATTTATTATAACTTAATTTATTCATTTAGATAATACGTCTATGGTTTTAAAATACTATCCTTTTGAGGGATATTTATAAAACTATGTATATGCTTCCTGTTTATAGAGGGCTAAACTTTTAATATTCCATATAATCTTTATTAAGTTGACGAATCAAGCGTTTGAATTCTGCTTCAGATTTAAATTCAAATGTGATTTTTCCAACATTTTTTGATGTCGAAATATCTACTTTCGTACCATATTGCTTTTTTAAAAATCTTTCCTGCTGTTGAATCATTTTCGGTTTACTTCCCTTAGTCTCTTTGTCAAGTTTCATTGAGATGTCTTTACTGACTAAACCATTGACATACTCCTCTAAATACCTTACACTCCAAGACTCCTGAGCAGCTTTTTTTGCCGTCTTTTTTATTTTACTGGCGTCTTTCAAAGTTAATAACGTACGCCCATGAGCACTAGATAACACCCCGTGTTGAACCATTTGAGCAACATTTTTAGGTAATTGTAATAATCTAAGCATATTGGCAATATAAGGACGTGACTTACCTAATCGTCTCGCAACTTCTTGTTGGGTAATGTTCAAATCTGTCATCATTTTTTTATAACTTTCTGCTTCTTCAATGGCATTTAAATCTTCTCTCTGTAAATTTTCAATAATTGCCAATTCCATCATATCTTCATCAGATAGTTCTTTAATAATAGCTGGCACTTCTGTTAATCCTGCCAACTTAGATGCTCTAAATCGTCGCTCACCCACAACAATATAGTAACCTTGAACAGTTTGACGTAATACAATAGGCTGTAGTATACCATGTTGTTGAATTGATGAAGCTAAATCATTGAGTCGTTCTTCTTCAAACGTCTTACGTGGCTGATAAGGATTAGGTCTAATTAATTCTAGTGCAATAAATTGCACACTATCATCATTATTCATTTTCAACCTCTGATCATCTGTATATGCCATCTCTTTTCCACATCTTTCTATCTTAGTTTAAGTACCTCTAATGAATAATCAATCCTCATTGATTCATTCCTTATTTTAAAAAAGTTCAATCCAATAACACAAGCCTTTCAAATTAATACTAACGGCTTAATATGAAGCTTATTACGTCATATATTTTCAGATGTATTTCTGATAATAAATTAATAGTTAAATCAAAATTTTCAGAAAAATCATTGACAAATAAATTCAAACTATGTAATCTATGTATTAACAATTTAAAAACATTTTACACACTGTAAAAAGGAAAGTAAAACTTACACTGCTTATACAGAGAGTCTTCACACGCTGAGAGAAGGCATTGAAAGAAAGTTTGAAAATGGCCTTGGAGTGTTGATGCCAATATGAGGTATCAACGGGTTCGCCCGTTATAGCGATACAGTATTAACATTGATGTTAAATGGCGTACTGGAAATTTTATACGTCACAATTTATCGTTAATACTCATTTATTCACATATGGATTAAATGAGTTTTTGTTTTATTTAATGATGTTACGATAAGAAATTGTGTATCCGCTATTTTCAGTATACTGTTTTAACACTATGGCGTACTGATTGAGGTTACTTTAGTAATAAAGTAGCAAACAAAGGTGGTACCGCGAAGTTTAAGCTTTCGTCCTTTACATCCGAATCATTCGGGTCTAAAGGACGGAAGCTTTTTTATTTTTACTGAATAGGAGGAGCTAGCTATGAAGGATACAGATTTAGCTCAAATTGCTTTAACACAAGATCACACTGGCGCAATTGCCAATCCAATATATTTATCTACTGCATATCAGCATCCTCACCTAGGTGAATCAACAGGCTATGATTATACACGAACGAAAAACCCAACAAGAACAGCCTTTGAAGAAGCTTTTGCACAGCTTGAAAAAGGCATTGCTTCATTTGCTACTTCCAGTGGTATGGCAGCGATTCAGTTAATATGCAATATATTCAAACCAGGTGATGAAATTCTCGTTGCATTTGACCTTTATGGTGGAACGTTTCGGTTATTCGATTTTTACGAAAAACAATATGGATTGAAGTTTAAATATGTAGACTTTTTAAATTATGAAGAAGTGGAAAAAAATATCACGCCACAAACTAGAGCATTATTTATTGAACCAATCTCAAATCCGCAAATGATTGAAATTGATGTAGAACCATATTATATCCTTAGCAAAAAACATCAACTGTTAACAATTATCGACAACACTTTTTTAACACCTTATCTTTCGACACCACTCGAAGAAGGTGCAGATATCGTTCTGCATTCAGCAACAAAATACATTGGCGGACATAACGATGTGTTAGCTGGAGTTGTAACTGTTAAAGATGCTCAATTAGCTGAACAATTGAATCAATTCCATAATATGATTGGAGCAACGCTATCACCTCTTGATAGTTATCTTTTACAAAGAGGTTTAAAGACATTACATCTTCGCATAGAGCGTTCCCAAGAAAACGCTCAAAAACTCGCACAACGATGTCGCCAGTCAGATTCAATTGATGAAGTTTTATATAGCGGACGAACAGGCATGCTTAGTTTAAGACTGAACCAAGCATATAGCGTCGCTAAATTTTTAGAAAATTTAGATATTTGCATATTCGCAGAAAGTTTAGGTGGTACAGAAACATTTATCACCTTCCCTTATACACAAACACACGTGGATATGCCAGATGAGGAAAAAGACAAACGTGGCATTGATGAATATCTCATCAGATTATCCGTAGGTATAGAAGATTATAACGATATAGAAGCTGACATAATTCAAGCATTAGAGAATTCTAAAGTAGGAGTGATTTCATGAGTTTATCTAAAGAAACAGAAGTAATATTCGATGTACGTAGAGGTAAAGACTACGACTCAGCTAACCCACCACTTTACGATTCATCTACGTTCCATCAAAAAGTGTTAGGTGGTGAGAGTCAATATGATTACGCACGAAGTGGTAACCCTAACCGAACTTTACTTGAAGAGAAACTGGCACGCTTAGAAGGTGGTAAATATGCATTTGCTTATGCTTCAGGCATTGCCGCAATTTCAGCCGTTTTACTCACATTAAACGCAGGGGATCATGTTGTTTTACCTGATGATGTTTACGGGGGGACATTTAGATTAACTGAACAAATACTCAATCGATTCAATATTGAATTTACTACAGTTAACGCCACACATATAGATCATATCGCTGAAGCTATTCAATCAAACACAAAACTCATCTATGTAGAGACACCTTCAAATCCACTTTTCAAAATTACAGATATTCATGCTGTAGCAACGCTAGCAAAGGAACATAAGTTACTATTAGCTGTTGATAATACGTTTATGACACCTTTGGGTCAATCACCTTTAGCACTAGGCGCTGACATAGTTATTCATAGTGCAACTAAATTTCTAGGTGGACATAGCGATTTAATCGCAGGTGCAGCAATTACTAATAATAGAGAGGTTGCAAATGCATTGTACTTATTACAGAACGGCACAGGCACAGCCCTTTCTGCTTATGATAGTTGGGCACTTGCAAAACATCTTAAAACATTACCAGTTCGTTTTAAACAATCTGTTCATAATGCTGAACGTCTTGTTCAATTTTTGAGTCAAAGAGAGGAGATTTCTGAGGTGTATTACCCAGGAAATAATCCTACACACCTCAAGCAAGCTTCAACTGGAGGTGCAGTGATAGGTTTCCGACTTAAAGATGAATCTAAAGCACAAAAGTTCGTCGATGCTCTTACTTTACCGCTTGTATCAGTGAGTCTCGGTGGTGTAGAAACTATCCTATCACATCCCGCAACAATGTCTCATGCAGCAGTGCCAGAAGATGTGAGACGTGAACGTGGCATCACTTTCGGGTTATTCCGTTTAAGTGTAGGTCTTGAGAATCCAGAAGAACTCATCGCAGATTTTAACTACGCTTTAAAGGAGGCTTTCAATGAGTCATTTACTGAACCAATTAAAGAGCAACGTTTTAGTAGCTGATGGCGCTATTGGAACAATATTCTACTCGGAAGGACTTGATACTTGTCCGGAAGCCTACAACCTTACTCATCCAGATAAGGTCGAGCGGATTCATCGTTCTTATATCGAAGCTGGTGCAGACGTCATTCAAACGAATACGTATGGTGCCAACTTTGAAAAATTAAAGTCCTTTGGTCTTGAACATAAAGTTAAAGAAATTCACCAAGCTGCAGTTCAAATTGCCAAACGTGCAGCAAATGAGGACACAATTATACTTGGAACGGTAGGTGGATTTAGAGGCGTCCGGCAAGAGGATATCAGTCTTTCAACAATTCAATATCATACAGAACTTCAAATCGATACATTAATTGATGAAGGTGTAGATGCCCTTTTATTTGAAACTTATTACGATTTAGATGAATTAACTCGCATCGTCACTGCCACACGACAAAAATACGATATTCCAATCATCGCTCAACTCACCGCTTCAAATACGAATTACTTAGTTGATGGCACTGAAATTAATGAGGCATTGAAATACGTAGTTGAATGTGGCGCCAATGTAGTTGGATTAAATTGTCACCATGGCCCACACCATATGCAACGATCATTTTCACATATAGAACTTCCTAAACATGCGTATTTATCGTGTTATCCAAACGCGAGTTTATTAGATATCGAGAATAGTGAATTCAAATATAGTGATAATGCTCAATATTTCGGAGATATAGCTCAAGAATTAATTAATGAGGGAGTCAGATTGATAGGTGGTTGTTGTGGCACAACACCTGAACACATTCGCTATATTAAATCAGCAGTTAAACATTTAAAACCCGTTAAAGATAAAAAGGTAATCCCTATTAATAAAGCTTCATCTCAAAAGCAAGCGCGAGTTCTTAAACAAAACCTTACTTCTAAAGTTAAAAATGGCCCAACAGTCATCGTAGAACTTGATACACCCAAACATTTGGATACTGATACATTTTTCGATAATGTAGGCAAATTAGATGAAGCTGGCATAGATGCTGTTACATTGGCGGATAATTCGTTAGCTACCGTAAGAGTAAGTAACATCGCAGCGGCAAGTTTAATCAAACAACGCTACGATATTGAGCCTCTTGTACATGTAACATGTCGTGACCGTAATTTAATAGGATTACAGTCTCATCTTCTAGGTTTATCACTCATTGGTGTCAATGAAATACTGGCTATTACCGGAGATCCTTCTAAAGTAGGTCATTTACCCGGAGCTACAAATGTCTATGATGTGAACTCAAAAGGCCTTACAGAACTTGCACTAAGATTTAACAAAGGTATTAACACTGACGGCGATGCGCTGAAGAAACATACTAACTTTAACATCGCTGGTGCGTTTGATCCTAACGTACGAAAATTAGATGGAGCCATTAAACGACTTGAAAAGAAAGTAGCAAGTGGCATGAGTTATTTCATAACTCAACCCGTTTATAGTAAAGAAAAAATTATTCAAGTATATGAAGAAACAAAACATTTAAATACACCTTTCTTCATAGGTATCATGCCAATCGCAAGTTATAACAACGCACTTTTCTTACATAATGAAGTGCCCGGCATCAAAATGTCAGACGATGTACTTAACCAATTCAAAGCTGTTAAAGATGATAAAGAAAAGACTAAAGAATTAAGTTTAAGACTTTCTAAAGAACTCATTGATACAGTACACGAATACTTCAACGGTCTGTATATTATTACACCTTTCCAAAAGGTAGATTATTCGTTGGAACTCGCAGCATACTCTAAATCAATCACTGCCAACAAGGAGGCAATATTATGACAACAATTAAAACTTCAAACTTAGGATTCCCAAGATTAGGTAGAAAAAGAGAATGGAAAAAAGCAATTGAAAATTATTGGGCACATAAAATTGACAAAGCAGAATTAGATCAAACACTGACTGATTTACACAAAGAAAATCTTTTACTTCAGAAAAATTATCATCTTGATAGCATTCCAGTTGGAGATTTCTCTTTATATGATCATATTTTAGATACGTCTTTATTGTTCAATATTATCCCTGAACGTTTCCAAGGACGCGAAGTCAATGATGATTTATTATTTGATATTGCTCGTGGTAACAAAGAGCATGTTGCAAGTGCACTTATTAAATGGTTTAACACCAACTATCACTACATTGTACCTGAATGGGACAACGTAGAACCTAAAGTTGAAAAAAATACGTTATTAGAACGTTTTAAATATGCACAATCAATTAATGTAAATGCGCATCCTGTAATTGTTGGTCCTATCACATTTGTAAAATTATCAAAAGGTGGTCATCAATCGTTCGAGGAAAAAGTTGAAACATTACTTCCTTTATATAAAGAAGTTTTACAGTCACTTGTAGATGCAGGTGCTGAGTATATTCAAATTGACGAGCCTATTCTAGTGACTGATGATAGCGAAAGTTATGAAGACATTACTAGAAAAGCATACGACTATTTCGCAGATGAAGGTTTAGGAAAATACCTCGTTATTCAAACTTACTTTGAACGTGTTCACTTAAAATTCTTAAGTTCATTACCAGTAAGCGGTTTAGGATTAGATTTGGTACACGATAACGGCTATAACTTAAAACAAATTGAAGCTGGTGATTTCGATCAAAGTAAAGCACTTTATGCAGGAATCATTGATGGCCGAAATGTATGGGCTGCTGATATTGAAGCGAAAAAACAACTAATCGAAACATTACAACAACACACACAACAGTTAGTCATTCAACCCTCATCATCACTTTTACATGTTCCAGTATCACTAGATGATGAAACACTTGATGAATCTATTGCAGAAGGATTAAGTTTTGCTACTGAAAAGTTAGATGAATTAGATGCATTGCGTCGCTTATTCAATGATGATGACCTGTCAAAATATGAACATTACAAAGCTCGTTATGAACGCTTCCAAAGTCAATCATTTAAAAATCTTGAATACGATTTTGAAAGTGTACCGACACATCGTAAATCACCATTTGCTAAACGCAAGCAATTACAAAACCAACGTCTAAATTTACCAGATTTACCTACGACTACGATTGGTTCATTCCCTCAAACTCGTGAAGTCCGTAAATTTAGAGCAGATTGGAAAAATAATCGCATTACAGACGCTGAGTATCAAGAATTTTTACAAAATGAAATCGCTCGTTGGATTAAAATCCAAGAAGATATTGGTTTAGACGTACTTGTACACGGTGAGTTTGAACGTAACGACATGGTTGAATTTTTTGGGGAAAAACTTCAAGGTTTCCTAGTAACAAAATTCGGTTGGGTACAGTCTTACGGTTCTCGTGCAGTTAAACCACCAGTTATATATGGAGATGTGAAGTGGACTGCTCCACTTACTGTAAAAGAAACAGTATACGCGCAAAGCTTAACTGACAAACCAGTAAAAGGTATGCTTACAGGTCCAGTTACTATTCTAAACTGGTCATTTGAACGCGTAGATGTACCTAGAAAGGTTGTTCAAGATCAAATTGCCTTAGCCATTGATGAAGAAGTGTTAGCTTTAGAAGAAGCAGGTATCAAAGTCATTCAAGTTGACGAACCAGCGTTGCGTGAAGGCTTACCTCTACGTTCTGAATATCACGAACAATATTTAGAAGATGCTGTACATTCATTTAAATTAGCGACATCATCTGTGCATGATGAAACACAAATTCATACACATATGTGCTATTCTCAATTTGGACAAATCATTCATGCCATCCATGATTTAGATGCAGACGTTATTTCTATTGAAACTTCTCGTAGTCACGGAGACTTAATTCAAGATTTCGAAGATATTAATTATGATTTAGGAATTGGATTAGGTGTTTACGATATTCACAGTCCACGTATTCCAACCGAAGAAGAGATTACCACTGCAATTAATCGTTCATTACAACAAATTGACCGTTCTCTATTCTGGGTTAACCCAGACTGTGGTCTAAAAACACGTAAAGAAGATGAAGTGAAAGATGCATTAACAGTGTTAGTCAATGCAGTTAAAAAGAAACGTCAAGAATCTGAATCAACAACAGCATAATACGAGCTAGAGGTGAGACAAATGTCACAGTATCCACTTTGGAATCAATTAAATACATTAAAAGAGGCTCAGTGGGTCGATTTAACACATACTTTCGACCCAAATATCCCTCGTTTTAGCGAATTTGAAAAAGGTGAAGTCTCAACGCTATTCAATGTTAAAGATCACGGGTTTTATGTACAACGTTGGAGTATCGTAACTCAATATGGAACACACATTGATGCTCCAATCCATTTCGTTGAAAATAGAAGATATTTAGAAGAATTAGATTTAAAAGAACTTGTTTTACCATTAATTGTTTTAGATTATTCTAAAGAAGCTGCACAAAATTCAGATTTTATCGTATCACGTAAACATTTAGAAGACTGGGAACAACAACACGGTCGCATTGAAGCAGGTACTTTTGTCGCATTACGCACTGATTGGTCAAAACGTTGGCCAGATATAGAAAAATTTGAAAATAAAGATGTAGATGGCTATCAACATCTTCCAGGTTGGGGCCTTGATGCATTAAAATTTCTCATTGAAGAACGTGGTGTTAAATCCATAGGTCACGAAACATTTGATACTGATGCCTCAATTGATACAGCTAAAAATGGTGACATTGTTGGCGAAAGATATATCTTAGGGCAAGACACATTCCAAGTCGAATTGCTTACCAATTTAGATCAATTACCTACCAGAGGTGCAATTATCTATGCAATCAGTCCAAAACCAAAAGATGCACCAGGCTTTCCAGTTCGTGCATTCGCAATAAAACCTTAATTAATGTCTTTCATCTAGCGTTCTCAACCACGTGGTGTTCAAGTTGTGCACAAACGTTATGATATGATTCCATTAATGTTCATCATCATAATATTTTAATAGCAATGAAATCTTTCTAACTAAGTAAAAAGCTATAAACGAAGTTTTTAAAACGACTTCGTTTATAGCTTTTTTAATACACATTTTTATTATATAAAAACCGTGCTCCACTAAATATTAAACGCCATATTTAGATACAAGCGTAGCGATACCTTGACCGCCTCCGATACATAAAGATGCCACACCTGTTGGCTTAGCATCACTTAATTGATGTAATAATGAAACTAAAGTGCGTGCACCCGAAGCCCCTATTGGATGTCCTAGTGCAATCGCACCACCATTAACATTGACTTTATCTTGCGGTAATTGCAACTCACGATTTACAGCAATTGATTGCGCTGCAAAAGCTTCGTTTAATTCAAAAATATCAACATCATCTATCACTTTATTAGAACGTTTTAAAGCTTTACGTATCGCTTCAACTGGACCAATGCCCATAATTGAAGGCGCCACACCACTCGCACCAAAACTATCTAATACAGCTATAGGTTGTATGCCCAATTCTTTCGCTTTGTCCTCCGTCATAACGAGCATAGCAGCAGCACCGTCATTGATACCAGATGCATTACCAGCAGTTACTGATCCATCTTTTTTAAATGCTGGGCGGAGTTGTGCTAACTTTTCAATTGTCGTTTGAGGTCTAATGCCTTCATCTTGAGAAATCATTAGGGGATCACCTTTACGTTGTGGTACCTCTACAGGTACAATTTCAGCATCAAACACACCTGCTTGTTGTGCACGTGATGCTTTTTGTTGGGAATCGAATGCAAACTGATCTTGTTCTTTACGACTAATCTGATACTGTTCAACTAGATTTTCGGCTGTGATGCCCATATGGTAGTCATTAAACTTATCAGTTAAACCATCAGCTATCATACTATCTTCTAAAGTTTGATTTCCCATTTTAAAACCGAAACGACTATTTTTAAGCAGCATTGGAGATTGAGACATACTTTCCATGCCTCCAGCGATAACAATCTCATTATCTCCCGCTACAATAGATTGATAGGCAAGTTGAATCGCTTTTAATCCAGAACCGCAAACTTTATTTACAGTGAAAGAAGGTACCGCTTCTGGCACACCACCATGAATCGCAGCAATACGAGCAGGATTTTGTCCTTGACCTGCCTGTAACACGTTCCCTAGAATAACTTCATTGATTTCATTAGGATCTATTTGACTATGTTCTAAAATTTGACGAATAACTGTTGCACCTAGTTCATAGGCAGGTATATCCTTAAATGCACCACCAAACACGCCTATAGGTGTTCGATATGCTTCAGCTAATACTATGCGTGACATGTCATATTCATCTCCTTAATATAACTTATACTTTTCTAAAAATGAGGGAAGAAGCAAACCTTCTTTTCTTATTGTCATTATATTTGGATATTCAAATCTATTATTTAAGAGTTTATCTCTTACCTTCATTGTATTTAAATGAGTATTACATACTTTAATTGTAGTAAACACATTCCACATTATATTACCAAATTTACATAGAAAAATTCCATTATGATCTATCGTCATCAAATGCATCACTTTCTTTCTAAGCAATGATCAATTTTAATTTCAGAATCACTTTCACTTCACTAAATATAGTTAATTCATTGCTGTAAAAAAGAGGAAACCATAAAAGAGATACTCATGTCTATACAAACGGGGTAGTCTAACCGTCCCACTTAACACAAGGCATCTTTATAAGATTTCCTCAACATCTACTATTATATCTACGATGATTTAACATTTCTAAGTTTTATTATGCAATCAATACTTACTTTCCTTTATATTTGTCACCCATGCTTCATAATAGAAACAACATATTCTACACTTATCTTTCCTATCAATTCACTGGTAAAGTGTTTTTAGAATCACCAACATCTTTGATAATAGATTAAGAAGCCGTATTTAAGCGTCTTGATGTCCCATAGACTTTTATGAATAAGTATAAAACGATCGCCATTGTTAAAAAACAGTTGAGACATATCATCTATTATTTTGATTATTTATTCTAAACACGAAATCATTGATTTATCTGCACTATTTTTTCAAAAAATGAATCCTATCAACGTATATGTATAAAAATTACATTAAAAGATTTTGACTAAAACCCTGATTTATTCAACAACCTTTTAATATAGATGAAAATTATTTATTTTGATACTGCTTAATCGCATCTTGTATCGTATCGTGTAAACTAGGTTCTTGTAACCAATGTTGGAACTTTTCCATAATTTCCCTTGGGGTCGTAATGTTTTCAGGAAAATTAATATCTTTCATACCTTCAAACAAATCTCCAAAATGACTTTTCTCACCTTCAAAATTCTTCATAAAACGATAAAAGCTCAATACCTAAACCTCCTATATTTTGCAACAATAGGTATATATTACCAAAATGAAGGCATTTACAAAATACATTTGTTTAAATTTAAGTAAAAAATTAATAGTTGAGGTCTTATTTATATGTTAAAAATATTTCTTTTTTAAAAACTAATAAATTTTATTAAAACTTGTGGTACTAAAAATCAATTTTATACAACCCCTAAAGAGTATAATATATATGTCATTTTGACTAATATACTTGTCATAATGACATATATATTATATAGTTTATATGTAAGGAAGTGATACAATTTGCGCAATAGACTTAAAGAATTACGAGCCCGTGATGGATATAATCAAACAGAGCTTGCTAAAAAAGCTGGAATATCACGACAAACGGTGTCTTTAATAGAACGCAACGATTTTACACCATCTATATTAACCGCAATAAAAATTGCAAGAATTTTTGGTGAACCTGTTGAAGATATCTTTATTATGGAGGAGGAAGACTTTTGAAAATAAAAAGATATGCACTTCTATGTTTATTAGGAGGATTAGTTGGAGGCATCATCGGATACATCATCGGAGCTATTAACTGGGAGAAGTTATTTAATTATGCACAATTCGCTAACTTTAAAGTTGTGCTTTATACAACCATTGTAGCATCATTAATAAATGTTATACTCACTGTGTATTTATTTATAGTCCAAAATGCGTCACTTCACTATAAAGCTAAAATTGACGCAAATATTTCAGATGATTTAGCAGATACATATGAAAATAAATCATACACCAAATCATTGAAAGTAAGATTTATTTACACAATGCAATTAATTGTCGCTTTTATTGCAATTTTAATACCCGTCATAGGAAATGCATCTGAGAATCACATTGCTCTAATAATGATTCCTTTCATTATTACAATCATTTCATCCATAATGATTGGGATATTTTATAGAAAATTTGATGCTCGATACCCTAAATTAGGAGAGAAACATTACACTGAAAAAGCATTTAATATTATGGACGAAGGAGAGCGATACATCACACTCGTTTCCTTGTATAAAGTGCACCAGCAGAATATTGTATTACTTTTTATAGGAATTATGATGTTGGGGATATTCTCAATAACTACAGGCATGAATCAATCGCTAGGCATAATTTTGTTCATCATTTTATTTACCTATAATTCATTGGGATATTTACTGAAAGTCAGTAATTTTTATAAATCAGAACAGAAATCCTAAAACTAATTTAAAGAAAAGGAGTAAATTATGGAAAACTTATTAGAAGTTCAGCAACTCAATAAATCATATAAGAATTCAGAATTTCAGCTTACTGACATCACATTCTCTGTTAAACCTGGCGAGGTAGTGGGTTTAATTGGAAAAAATGGTTCAGGTAAGTCTACCCTCATTAATACACTTGTAGGAAATAGACATAAAGATAATGGTTCACTGAAATTCTTCGATAAAGAGGTGACAGAGAACGACTTCAAATATAAAGAACATTTAGGCGTAGTTTTTGATGATTTACGTGTTCCAGATAAATTAACTCTACAATCTATCAATAAAGTTTTTACTGAAATATATGATGCTTGGAACAGTGATACATTCTTTTCTTTAATCAAAGCATTTGAACTACCAACAAATAATCAAATTAAGACATTCTCAAGAGGAATGCGTATGAAAGCAGCTTTAACAATTGCTTTAAGCCATGATGCTAAATTATTAATCTTAGATGAAGCTACAGCAGGTATGGACGTATCAGGACGTGAACATGTGTTAGAAATTCTAGAGGATTATTTAGGAGACGATCGTGCCATATTAATTTCATCACATATTTCTGAAGATATTGAACAGCTAGCTACTCAGCTCGTTTTTATGCGTGATGGTCAAATTATTTTAAAAGAAAGTAAAGAAATTTTATTGAGCCAATACGGTATCATCGATCAACCAGTTGAGCATTTCAATATTTCAAATGAGTATCTAATCGCAACGCGCAGACGTAATGATCGACAAATCAGTTTAGTGAATAACTATCAAAAAGTACCTGATGCACAACCACTAAAGACAATCGATGATGCAACTAAAATTATTATGCGAGGTGAAGTATAATGAAAGGTCTTACTCTTAGTATATTTTATACAGCTAAAAAATCATTTTTCATCTACTTAGTAGTCGGAATTATTGCTGCAGTCGTTTTCTCATTTTTAAATCCAACGATGAACAGCTTTCTTGCTATCATTTTTTTAATATCTCCTATTACGGATAACTTCAAACGTGAAAAAGACTCAAGATGGATGAATTACATATCCACACTTCCTGTTAGAAGAGCTGATTATGTTAAAAGTTATTATACTATTTTTCTCTTGTGTGCATTAGTTGGGATACTTGCAGGTGTACCTAGTGTCGGTCTAATCACACAAAGTTTAAGTATGGTATTCATTTCACTATGTGTTGCCATTGGTGGTGCAGGGACTTTCTCCATTATGTTTCCTCTAACATTCAAATTCGGTTCTGAAAATTCAAATGTCATTGTGATGACTACAACATTTGCTGTCATTATTATCTATTTCTTATTCTATATCGCATCAATGATATTGAGTAATCAAACAGGAAGTGGCTCTATGATTACAATGCTGAGCAACACACAAAGCTATGTTGTATATTCCATTTATGGAATACTTGGATTGATTTCAATGATTATCTCTTATATTTTATCGATTAAAATTTTTAACAATCAAGAACTATAATATTAAAATCCCCCTAAATTTTCGGTAATTGAAAATTCAGGGGGGTATTTATATCATTTAAGTTTTTAATAATTTATTTGCATTTAAAGATAATTATTTATTAATATATTTATAAATAGTTAATTAAAAATGGGATAAAGGAGTACTTTAATGACATTATTAACTAAAGTTTTAGATACTTTAACAGGCATATGTGTTGCTTTATTGTTTACCAAGTATTTTGTAAATTATGCAAATGATATGTTTGACTGGCACTTAAGATGGTATTTCCTAGAAAATGTACCTCACTTAGCGCTCATTTTGTTTATTCTAGTATTTATCTTTGCTGTTCCTTCTGAAATGATTAAAGATAAAAATAAGAAAAAGCATAATGATTCATAATCAATAAGTATATGACCATCATATTTTAAGTGTCACTGGCTCAATAGAACCCAACTTATCGGATTAGATGATAAATAAATGTATCTCGTAGGAGTTTAAAAAGAAAGAGGCACGCTTTTCCTATACTAATCTCGAACTACTTTATACACATTCGTTATTTACTCTAAATCATTGCTCTTTATTTCGGTCAAAAAGGGCCTACTGCATTCGAACTAAATTTCGAGTTATTAGTTGAATTATCAATCCTTTCGTATATCAATGTCTCCAATCAACTCTAGATTCATCTTACTTCTCAGTTTTTACAGCTAATACACTGATATGTTTATATATATGTATTAAAGGAACAGATTAAAAAAGAGAAGATCCATATACATTAAATTTTAACTAAAACTTGTGATAACTTTTATCTTTAATGCATATGCTACCTTTTTAATGGGTATTTTTAGTAATACCATCGATATATGAAAGGAGTAATATGATGAGTAATATCACAGTTTATAGTGTCATTGAATTGGGCGTAAACAATCTTTTAGCCGATTATGACAATTGGAATGTTGAAGAAGTATTAGATAAAGAAACTCAACATTTCCCAAACACTTTACATTGGCAATATGGTCATGTATTAACAATCTTTGAACAAGCATTATCATTAGGCAATCAACATGTCGTAGATGTTGAAAAATATAATAAATTGTTTGGATATGGTTCAAATCCTAGAGACTGGAAAGGACAAGATGTACCTGCTATCAACGAAATCAAACAACACATTCAAACATTACCAGAACGTGCTAAAAAATTAACACACGAGCAGTTAGCTCAGAAATTAGACCAACCTATCGCAGGTTGTAACACACTTGATGAATTATTAATGTTAAATGCTATCCATGTGCCTTTACACACTGGTAAAATTGAAGAAATGACACGTGTACTTCGTGAAAAATAAGCATAATATATTTAAGCGTCTGGATTATCATACCCAGACGCTTTTAAAATTGTTAGAGGATTATCAAATTTTATTTGAATGCTTTCGCTAAAACAAAGATAAACATATCTTTCGAGGAATTTTATCTAATATACGTACATTCTTCTCTCAACAAGCTAAAAACATAACTATCTGAGAATTCTCCTTGTAAACGTTCATTACTTCTCAATATACCTTCTTGTGTAAACCCCAGTCTTATAGGTATAGCTCGACTTTTCTTATTTTTGGTAGACATTCGTATTTCTATACGATTAATATGGTTCTGTTGCAAAGTAAAAAATATAGCTAACCACTAATATATCATGTCAGTGTTCGCTTAACTTGCTAGCATGATGCTAATTTCGTGGCATGGGGAAAATCCGTAGATCTGAAGAGACCTGCGGTTCTTTTTATATAGAGCGTAAATACATTCAATACCTTTTAAAGTATTCTTTGCTGTATTGATACTTTGATATCTTGTCTTTTTTACTTTAATATGAC
>OFLO01000108.1_pt1 | contig 43870 bp, 35 predicted proteins | sample 1540831 | NCBI WGS metagenome assembly OFLO01 (sample SAMEA4413049, study PRJEB24355) | metagenome | biome: human; feature: gut; material: faeces | place: United Kingdom | collected 2010 | reverse complement strand
ATTGGAATGTTCCAAGTTATGACGTGGAATATAAAATGAGCAATAAAGATGAAAATGTTAAGCAATTAAGAAGTCGTTATAACATTCCTACTGATAAAGCTCCAATGTTAAAAATGCATATTGACGGGGACTTAAAAGGAAGTTCTGTTGGATATAAAAGGTTAGAAATAGACTTTTCAAAAGAAGATAGGGATATTTCAGTCATTGATTACTTAAGTTATAAGCCAGCGAAAAAATAGTATTGATAATTATATATTAGGGTGTGAAATGATGAGATATTTAAAAAGAGTTGTACTGTACATAATTGTTATGATTTTGAGTGTTTTTATAATAGGTTGTGATAAATCAAGCGATACTTCAGAAAAGCCAAAAGAAGATTCAAAAGAAGCACAAATTAAAAAGAGTTTTGCAAAAACGTTAGATATGTACCCTACTGAAAATCTAGAAGATTTTTATGACAAAGAGGGATATCGAGATGGCGAATTTAAAAAAGATGATAAAGGTACTTGGCTAATTAGATCTGAAATAGTTAAACAGCCAAAGGGTAAAGTGATGAAAACAAGAGGTATGCAATTATATATTAATAGAAATACCAAAACAGCCAAAGGTTTCTTTGTTTTGAAAGAAATAAGTGAAAATAATAATCGTGTAAATAAAGATAAGGAGGAAAAATACGAAGTGAAAATGGTAGGGAATAAAATTATTCCTACTGAACAAATTAATGACGAGAAAATAAAAAAAGAAATTGAAAACTTCAAGTTTTTTGTTCAATATGGTAACTTTAAAAATTTTGAAAAATACAAAAATGGTGAGTTTTCATATAATCCTGAAGCACCAATCTATTCGGCTAAATATCAATTGCAAAATGACGATTACAATGTAAGGCAACTACGTAAAAGATATGAGATTTCAACAAAAGAAGCACCGAAGTTACTTTTGAAAGGTGGAGGAGATTTAAAAGATTCCTCAGTTGGTCAAAACGATATTGAATTTACTTTTGTTGAAAGAAAAGGTGAGAATATTTATTTTAACGATAGTGTTGAATTTATACCAAGTAAGTAAAGTTAAATTACAATGTGTGGTTTGATGAAAAGATCAAATATCAAAAAATGTGCAAAGAGATGTGACAAGATGAAGTGTTTTCAGAAATTATACATATTTATATTAATTTTAATCGTATTAATGGCAGGATGCGAAAGTAATAAGATCACTGGAGATTCGAAAGAAACACAGATCAAAAAGAGCTTTGCGAAAACATTAGATATGTATCCTACTGAAAATCTAGAAAACTTTTATGATAAAGAAGGATATCGAGATGGAGAATTTAAAAAGGGTGACAAAGGGAAGTGGGTTATTAGATCTGAAATGACAACAGAACTGAAAAATGAAAATATGGTATCTAAAGGTATGGTCATACGTTTAAATAGAAATAGTAGAACATGCACTGGTGAATATTTTGTCAGGATAGTTAAAGAAGACAGTGAGGGCAAGGTATATAGTGATGAACGAAAATATCCAGTCAAAATTGAAAATAATAAAATCATTCCACTAAAACCAATTGATGATGAAAAAGTAAAAAAAGAAATTGAAGAATTTAAATTCTTTGTACAATACGGGAATTTCAAAGAATTGGAAAACTATAAAGACGGAGAAGTGACATATAACCCAGAAGCACCAATATACTCTGCACAATATCAATTGAAAAATAGTGATTATAATGTAGAACAACTACGTAAGCGATATAATATACCGACGAAAAAAGCGCCTAAATTATTATTGAAAGGGTCAGGTAATCTAAAAGGCTCATCAGTTGGATATAAAAATATTGAATTTACCTTTGTTGAAAATAAGGAAGAAAATATTTACTTCACAGATAGTGTCTACTTTAATCCAAGCGAGGATAAATAAATATAATTACTAATATAAAAAATAACGTTAGAACATTTAATAATAAAGTTAAATGAATTACATGTATTAAATTGAATAGGTTAGTTTTGTTTGATAACATAAAAGTGTAATAATCACTATTTTATTAAGTTGTATGAAATATTCAAATGTTTATAAAATTAAAGCAGAGAGATGTGAAATGATGGAGTATATAAAAAAAATTGCTTTGTACATGAGTGTATTACTTTTAATCATTTTTATTGGGGGATGTGGAAATATGAAAGATGAACAGAAAAAAGAGGAACAAACGAATAAAACAGATTCAAAAGAAGAAAAAATCAAAAAGAGTTTTGCGAAAACGTTAGATATGTATCCAATTAAGAATCTCGAGGATTTATACGACAAAGAAGGATATCGAGATGGCGAGTTTAAAAAGGACGACAAGGGTACATGGACGATATATTCAGATTTTGCCAAAAGTAATAAAGCGGGTGAATTGGATAGTGAAGGTATGGTATTACATTTGAATAGAAATACGCGGACGGCTAAAGGATATTACTTTGTAAGAAAAACTTACGATGAAGAGGATAAGATGCCGCAAAGGAAAGATTATCGTGTTGAGCTTAAAAATAATAAAATAGTCCTTTTAGATAAAGTAGAAGATGAAGAGCTTAAACATAAAATAGAAAATTTTAAATTTTTTGGACAATATGCAGATTTTAAAGACTTGAAAAATTATCAAAATGGGAAAATATCGAGCAATGAAAATGTGCCATTTTATGAAGCAGAGTACAAAATGGAAAATAGTGATAGTAATGTAAAAAAGCTTAGAGATGTTTATCCTATTACAACCAGTGAATCGCCAACTTTAAAATTTCATATAGATGGGGATATAAAAGGTAGCTCGGTAGGATATAAAAAAGTGGAATATATCTTTTCAAGGCAAAAAGATAACCAAATTTCTGTCAGTGACTTTTTAAATTATAACCCTTCGAAGGGGGAAAACAATGAGTAATAAATTTCGCTTAGACCATAGTCTTATAAATAATAAGACTGAGACAACTAGTGCAGTTTCTAAATTATCATATGAAATTGAAAATGCTAATCTCAATGGATTGCCAAAAAATAATTTACAAATGCAGTTTGATAGATTAAAAGTAACTAATGAATTCCCTTCAAATCTTGAATATATAGATAGTCACACAGATAAAAAGTACGGTGTGACAGCATCAGCTTTCCTAAACAAAGATACTGGGAAAGTAATTATTGGCATGACTGGTACAAATTTCAAAAAGGAAGCCCTTGCGAAGCGATATTCGGGAAACGGAGACAAACAAGATAAAATAGACTCAGATGAGACTAAAAAGGATTTAATTTCCGATTTCGAAATTGGAATATCTCCTCCGTCTGATAAAAGCAAACATTATGAAGAAACACAAGAGTTCATCAAAAAAATAAAAAATAAGTATGACATTGATTTTATTACTGGGCATTCACTAGGTGGTAGAGAAGCGGTAATATTAGGAATGAGTAATGGTATTCCGAATATTGTTGTTTATAATCCAGCTCCTATTTCTATATTTAATTTGAACCCTAATTCCCCGGAAGGAAAACGTTTATTAGAATTATATAAGAATTATAAAGGTAATATTACTAGGTTTGTTGCAGAAAATGATGAATTGACAGAAAATCTGAAGAAATATAAGCATTTTATGTTTTTTGGTAATGATATAGTTCTTAAGAATGGTAAAGGTCATTCAATGGATGGATTCTTAACTGAACAAGAACAAAAAGCCATTAAAAAAGAACTTAAAAAAGTAAAAGGTTATGTAGAAGAAAATAATAAGTCGTTCGTAAAAAATTCCAATAATGCTATGTCTAAATTAGCTAGTATAGAATTACTTAGAGCCAATATGATGACTACAAATGGTGGTTGGTTATCTTCTTCACAACAGAAAGTTTTAGAAAGTTTAACAGCTTTAACAATTGCACAGTCATTCAATCAACTGATAGAAGACGAAATTAATCAAATCAAAAAAATGTATAATGAAAAGAAAAAGAAATTTGAAAAAAATTGGGAAGACGCACAAAAAGCTGGGAACGCTGTAGGAAAAGATATAACCGTGAGTGAAGTGCTAGAAGCTTTAAATGAAGGTCAAGTGAATGAAAGTAGTATGGTAGGAGATCCTGAACAAATGATATCTCTAAATGAAAGGCAACTTTCAATGATAGAATCTTCTATATCAAATTATATTCTAAGAGTTAGATTTAGTATTAATGAAATCGTTGATAAAGATCAAGTGCTTGCATCTCAAATAGGTGGATTACTATGATGTTTAATCAAATTAATAATAAAAATGAATTAGAAGAATCATATAATTCTGAGAAAAAACGTATAGAGAATGAACTGCAAAATTTGAATGAACTTAGGCATAGAGCTCGAAAAGAAAATGAACGTAGTTATGATGTTTTTCAATATTTGAAACACGAAATGAATTATAGTGAAGATGCACAAAGGAAAATGACGAGAAATATAGAAGCGTATGAGCAAGAAATCAATGAGATAATTAGAAAGCAAGAATTGAAATTAGAAGAATATAAAGAAGACTTAAAAAAATCTTATGAAAACCAGTTAGATAAACTAAGTGATTGATAATTTGGAGGAGATTATATGAGTCCAATGATAGGACCAGTTATAGGGCCGGATATAGTACCGGACATAGAACCGACTATAGTACCAGACATAGGACCGGATATTTCGTTAAGGAAAAAAGATGCTCAAAAAAAAACCATTCGTTCAGTTATTGCACCTGAACATAAGCATAAATATAAAGATATTGAAAATGGATTAAAAGGTGAAGAAAAAGTATTAATTGAACAAATGGCGCAACATTGCGAGGCTTTTAAAGCTAATTTTAAAGGCGCAGCTCAAGGAGATTGGGTTAAAAGTGCCATGTCTGAGATAGACAGCATTAAGGATGACCTGAAAAAAATTAATAGCTAAACTACATATCATACTACTAAATAAAGCGACCAATGTTCAGTATATTCACAACTGACACTAGGCCGCTTCTTTTTAATTTATTCCTATGTAAAGTGATTCGAACCGAATCGAAATATCACACTCACAATTGTAAAAACACAACTTAAATTACTGTCCCGAATTAAACATAACCACATTCGTAATAGCAACAATTAAAATCCTTAAGTACCCAAAATGATGACCACTTTATCAAAATCAACGCAAGTTAACCTCTCCCGAACTACCCGCCATAAATCATCTTCACCTTACAAACCATAAAGCGCTGCAGTTAAGTATTGAATGGCATAGCCAATTGAAATGAAAATAGCAATCGTTATAATAGCACTGCCAATGGTATATAAAGTATGTTTCGTAGATAATCCTTCAGTCTTTGAACCAAAAACACTGAGTAGAATAAATGCAATACCAATGATATATAAAACTAAAATGACAAATAGCATGTTTATACACCTCGCTTCTCTTTCGTGAGATATATCTTTGTCTCCATTATAAAGTAAAGTGCTCAATAATTTAATTAAGTATACTATTTTTTTATTATCGAAGATTGCGAAAGAGGAAACGCTCCTATATAATGTAAAACGGAATTATTCCTATTTACAAATAAATTGAAGTGAGGGTATATATATGGCTAAAATTCCAGTCACGGTATTAAGTGGTTATTTAGGCTCGGGGAAAACAACGTTGTTAAATCATATTTTACAAAATCGTGAAGGTCGACGTATCGCAGTAATTGTAAATGATATGAGTGAAGTTAATATCGATAAAGATCTAGTCGCAGATGGTGGGGGACTATCGCGTACAGACGAAAAATTAGTCGAACTCTCTAATGGTTGTATCTGTTGTACACTTAGAGATGATTTATTAAAAGAAGTTGAGCGTTTAGTGAAAAAAGGTGGCATCGATCAAATTGTTATTGAGTCAACAGGGATTTCAGAGCCAGTACCTGTTGCACAAACTTTCTCATATATTGATGATGAACTTGGCATTGATCTTACAGCGATTTGCCGTTTAGATACAATGGTTACAGTTGTGGATGCTAACCGCTTCGTACATGACATCAACTCAGAAGATTTATTGATGGATCGTGATCAAAGCGTTGATGAAACAGATGAGCGTTCGATTGCTGATTTATTAATTGACCAAGTTGAATTTTGTGATGTATTGATTATTAATAAAATTGATTTAATTAGTGAAGAAGAACTAGCGAAGTTAGAAAAAGTGTTAAGCGCATTGCAACCGACTGCTAAAATTATTAAGACAACAAATTCTGAAGTAGATTTAAAAGAAGTCTTAAATACGCAGCGTTTTGATTTTGAAAAAGCGAGCGAGTCAGCAGGATGGATCAAAGAACTTGAGTCTGGTGGGCATGCATCGCATACACCTGAAACAGAAGAATATGGTATATCATCGTTTGTATATAAACGTCGTCTACCTTTCCATGCTAAAAGGTTCAATGATTGGTTAGAAAGCATGCCAAATAATGTCGTTCGATCAAAAGGTATCGTATGGCTATCACAATACAATCATGTAGCATGTTTATTATCTCAAGCAGGGTCATCTTGCAATATTCATCCAGTTACATATTGGGTGGCTAGTATGTCTGAAGCGCAACAAACGCAAATATTAGCAGAACGCCAAGATGTCGCAGCTGAATGGGATCCAGAATATGGAGACCGTCATACACAATTTGTCATTATTGGTACAGACTTAGATGAAAGTGCAATTACAAAAGAACTTGATGCATGTTTAGTCAATGCACAAGAAATTGATGCTGACTGGCAACAATTTGAAGATCCATATCAATGGCAAATTAGACCTGCACGCTAAGTTGAATGAAGTATAATCATTTTTAAATTGTGGCTTAATTGTTTGCAATTTATGACAATTAATAAAAAGTTAAGATGTTCTTAGGATCTTTTTGTTTTCAATCTATCTAAAGTGTGATAGTTTTGATAAAGCAGAAATTTGCATTTTATCCATAGGGCTAGGACATGTATGTGTCTTAGTCCTTTTTATATTTGCGTTGATGAAAAATGATAAAACCATCGTACCAACTGTCAAACGAAGGTACAATCATTGTTTAACGGTCAAAAAATGAGTGAAGTAATTGCAGCTATCAATGTACTATTACTGCTTACGGCCACACGAGTGTTTCAGACTAAACGTGCAACGAAATTCTGCACGCGGCCAATATATCTTGCGCTAGATCAAGAAGATCATTAAGATTTCGCATGCCAAATCATGAATGTCTCAGACCTCAAGTATCAAACATAAAACACGCCACAAAAATATAACGCCTCAGACTACAAAGATCACGAATATTCCGTACGTCCCACTAAGAACACCCTATACAAAAAATACCAAGACCATTTATTTGCAACAAACTACCCAGACTCACCTCACATCAATAAATCAACACAAAGCAAAGCCACCATCCCTATTGGTATAGTGGCCTGAGAATTTTAAGTATTCAATTCGCTTAAATTATTTTGCGAAAATGTCGATAATTGCTTTGATGATTTTAATGATAGTACCTACAATAGCCATCGTTTTGTCCTCCTGTATGTTGATTTAACATAGTGATGAGTTGTTGATCGTTAATGTTTGAGATTAGTTGTTACCTAAAAATTTACCAAGTAAATCTTTAAAGAATTTGAATAATTTTGCTACGAATTCCATGTGAATGGCCCCCTTCAAATAAGATGTTCATATCTATGATATTTTTATAACTTACTTACCAGTGAATTTCTCAATTAATCCTTTAATGAATTTAATGATTCCTGCAATGATACCCATGTGAAAGACCTCCTTTGTTTGTTATGAAAACTTATTTACCAGTGAATTGTTCGATTAAGCTTTTGATAACTTTAATGATGCCAGCGATGATACCCATTAAGATTACCTCCTTTGCTTATGAGTTAACTTCATTGTACATAGTTATCTTGTGCGTAATTGATTTTTTTCCTAACTTGAATTGTTATGATCATAACTGCGATTTTTTTATTTTAAAAGGACGGGAAATACTGCCTAACTGTACAGGTAGATTTACAAAATCTTTACAATCATTGGTTTAGTGGGGTTAAGGTCATGAATTTGACATGAAGCAGAAATTTAATTATATTTTATGTTATAAGTTTAAAACGAATAACACGTTAGGTCTCGTCTAGGCAAAGCATATTTATGAAGATGAATTGAACAGACAGAAGTAACATTTTATATACATATGTGCATGGGAGCACGCTTAAAGAGAACAGTGTAACAAGGTATATCAACATACCATGGTGCAGTGTCTAGTTAAACTGAAACCTGCAATAGTAAATTTTCTGCCATTGTGTGCAGAATCTACTATTGTAGGTTTTTATTTTTTATACATAAGCATTATGCGAGAGATTAGAAATAAGGAGGTTATGCAGTGTTAAGTTTTCAATTGCTATTTTCACTGTTTGTTATTGCGCTTATCATTGCATTGATAAGTGGTTTGTTGTTTTTAGCACCAGTTATGCCAATGAGATATATTAAATTACATTTATACATACTAGTCATACCAGTATTATTTGCAGTCATTGGCTTTTTCGGTATTCACGGTCAACATGTCTTAGGCCCATTTAAAATAGATCGTTTATCTTGGTTATTAGCTGGCTTTGTAATGGCGCTTGGCTTTATTATTCAAAAGTTTTCAATGCGATATTTACTAGGTGATCATCATTATAGACATTACTTTCCATTGTTCACTGCGATTACGTCGTTTGCATCTTTAGCATGGATGTCTGAAGACTTAAGACTGATGGCACTCTGCTGGGGTATGACATTATTATGTTTAACATTGCTGATGAACGTTAATCGTTTTTGGAAAGTGCCACGTGAGTCTGCGAAATTATCAAGCATGACATTTTTATGTGGTTGGCTTGCATTCGTTGGAGCAATTGTATCTATTTATATTGCAACTGGCGAGTGGCAGGTACCACAACATATAGCGCATCCGACATGGTCATTGTTGACGAATGTACTACTTGTATTAGCTGTCATGATACCGGCAGCACAATTTCCTTTTCATCGATGGTTGATTGAATCTGTAACAGCACCAACGCCAGTATCGGCAATTATGCATGCAGGAATTGTGAATGCAGGTGGTGTTATTCTAACTCGTTTTGCGCCGATATTTGATAATGGATTTGCGTTATCATTATTACTTATCCTTTCTAGTATTTCTGTATTGTTAGGATCGGGTATTAGCTTGGTTCAAGTTGACTATAAACGCCAATTAGTGGGCTCTACGATGAGTCAAATGGGCTTTATGTTAGTTCAATGCGCATTGGGCGTATATTCAGCAGCGATTATTCATTTAATATTGCACGGTATTTTTAAAGCAACATTATTTTTACAATCAGGTTCTATCGTGAAGCGATTCAATATTCCAAAACAAGCATCTGCCAAAGACGCCTATGGCTGGATTGTCATGGGACGTGTATTAGCTATTATCGTGGCATTTCTGTTTTGGATGAGTAGTGACAGAAGTGCATATGAAGTGTTAAGTGCACTCATTCTAGCATGGTCATTACTTGTATCTTGGAATCAAATGGTAGCCTTTAGTAAAGGGCGTATGGCACGTCTGGTTGGCATGATTTTGATTTCAATTGTGACATTTATCTACATCATCACACATAATTATTTTTACGATGTATTACAAAATATAACAACACATGCGACAACGCCGCCTACAATTAGTGTCATCATTAGTGTTGTCATATTAATATTTGGTAGTTTATTAAGTATCTGGGTAGCGCGTCATCGATACTCTAAGACTTTTGCGGTATTGTACGTGTGGTTAGTTAATCTAGGTGAAGCACGCTCGAAAGCGATAGAAAGTCATCCAAATTATTTGAAGAAGTATTTATAGGAGGTGAAAGGTATGACAACACAGTTAAATATCAATTCAGTCATTGAAAATGCGAAACGTGTTATTACACCATTATCACCGATTTCGATTTTTGCAGCACGAAATCCATGGGAAGGATTAGAAGCGGATACGTTTGAAGATGTCGCAAAATGGTTACGTGATGTTCGAGATGTGGATATTTTTCCGAATAAAGCATTAATAGAAAGTGCTGTGGCACGTGGTGAATTAGACGAAAGTGTCTTTAATCAACTTGTTACTGATATGTTACTTGAACATCACTACAATATCCCGCAACACTACATCAATCTTTATATTGATAACATTAAAACATTAAAAGACGTACCTGCATCATATATGAATCATTCAAATGTTGATGTTGTTGCTGATCTACTATTAGAAAAATCAAAACGTGATATGGCTGAATCATATCATCACTATGATGTACGTCCGATGAGTGATGCATTAGTAGATGAACAAGGTGAGCCACTTAGCGAACAAGTGAATCGTCAAATGATTAAATGGACGAAACTTTATATCGATCAATTTCTATCGAGTTGGACAATGCCGAAGCGTGAGCAAAGTTTTTACCATGCATGGTTGCATTTAGCGCAACATGATCATAGTTTTACTAAAGCACAGCGCCAAGTGATTAAAGGCTTACCCAATGATCCTAAAATGACGATAGAGTCAGTATTAAATCATTTTTCAATAGCGCAGGAAGACTACCAAGCTTACTTTGAAGGACATCTTTTGGCGTTACCGGGTTGGACAGGTATGTTGTATTACCGTTCACAACAGCATCACTTTGAACAACATTTGTTAACGGATTATTTGGCCATTCGGTTAGTTGTCGAACAATTGCTAGTTGGTGATGAGTTTAAGTCAGTCACTAAAGATTGTGAAAGCAGATCGGAAAATTGGTTTAAGCAAACTGTTGCATCATGGTGTTACTACAGTGATATGCCTAGCGATGTATTACTACAACATGACGTCAATGAAATTCAAACGTTTATTCATTTTGCAGCAACTATGAATAAAAATGTATTTAAAAATTTATGGCTAATTGCCTGGGAAATGACATACGAATCTCAGTTAAAACAAAAAATTAAAGCAGGTCATGAAAGTGTGGCGGGCGTATTAGATGTAAACCAAGTAAATGTCACTGAAAATGACAACGCTAATCAGTCATATTCAGTATCGTTAAATGCCACACAAGCAGTTGATGAAAATAATAGCGAGCTAAATCAGGTGGGCACATCAACGAAAGCGCAAATTGCATTTTGTATAGATGTTCGTTCAGAACCATTTCGTAGACATATCGAAGCAGCAGGGCCCTTTGAAACGATTGGTATTGCAGGTTTTTTTGGATTACCTATTCAAAAAGATGCCGTAGACGAACAATTCAAACATGATTCATTACCTGTCATGGTACCGCCGGCATATCGCATTAAAGAGTTTGCAGACCGTTACGATATGAATGTTTATCGACAACAGCAACAGACAATGTCATCGATGTTTTACACATTTAAATTGATGAAAAATAATGTCATGCCTAGTCTGTTATTGCCTGAATTAAGTGGACCATTTTTAAGCCTGAGTACCATTGTCAATACGATTATGCCTAGAAAAAGTCGCGCGTCTTTACAGAAAATAAAACAAAAATGGTTGAAGAAGCCTGAAACAAAGTTAACGATTGATCGTGAGTTTGACCGAACATCAGACTTACCTGTTGGATTTACTGAGCAAGAGCAAATTGATTTCGCGTTACAAGCGTTGAAATTGATGGATTTAACCGAAGCATTTGCGCCATTCGTTGTGTTAGCAGGTCATGCTAGTCATTCTCACAATAATCCACATCATGCATCACTTGAATGTGGGGCTTGTGGTGGTGCATCAAGTGGTTTTAATGCTAAGTTATTAGCGATGATATGTAATCGTCCAAATGTCAGACAAGGATTAAAACAAGCAGGTGTAGTTATTCCGGAGACCACGGTCTTTGCGGCAGCAGAACATCATACGTCTACTGATACGTTGTCGTGGGTATATGTGCCAGACACATTATCAGCTTTAGCTCTAGATGCATATGAATCATTGAATGACGCCATGCCGATGATTTCTGAACACGCGAATCGCGAACGTTTGGACAAACTGCCAACGATTGGTCGTGTGAATCATCCAGTGGAAGAAGCGCAGCGGTTTGCAAGTGATTGGAGTGAAGTGCGTCCAGAATGGGGTCTGGCTAAAAATGCATCATTTATAATTGGACAACGCCAATTAACAAAAGGCATTGATTTAGAAGGGCGGACATTTTTACACAATTATGATTGGCGTAAAGATAAAGAAGGCACATTGTTAAATACCATCATTTCTGGTCCGGCACTTGTGGCACAATGGATTAATTTACAATATTATGCGTCGACAGTTGCGCCGCATTTTTACGGAAGTGGGAATAAAGCGACACAAACCGTCACGTCAGGTGTTGGTGTCATGCAAGGTAATGCGAGTGATCTGATGTATGGCTTATCATGGCAATCTGTTATGGCTGCTGATCGAACGATGTATCATTCGCCAATTCGTTTGCTTGTCGTTGTTCAGGCACCCGATTTTGTTGTAGCTAGACTACTCGCGAATAATGAGCATTTCGCTAGGAAGGTGTCTAATCATTGGCTGCGTTTAATGAGCGTTAATGAGGAAGGGCGTTTTAAAAGTTGGATTTAACGATGAAATGTTGCGATGCTAAGTAACTAATTATATCATCATATCTACAATGTTCTAGCTTCTTAAAATATACTAAAAATGATAAACTTAATGTAATAGTTGATGTCGTGATAACGATACAAAGATGAAGTAATCAATTTTAATATTATTGGAGTTAGTGATATGAAAAGAACGAAAGGTGAAATCGAAGCTGAAATCAGTAAAGCCATTACGCAATGGGAAAAAGATTTCCTTGGCAGAGGTTCCTTGTCGGTTAAATCAGACATTTTAAGAGATATGGTGATTATTAGTTTACAAGGTATCTTAACGCCAGCAGAATATCGTGTGTGTAGTACGAATGAAGGATTATTAAATATTAAACGAACACGTTCTGAATTAGTTGAATCCGGTGAGCAAGATTTGAATGATATCATTTTTAAAATTACAGGTATCAAAGTGATGAGCTTCCATAGTGATTTAAGTACAGTTACAGGTGAACGTATTATCGTATTCAAACTTGAGGATAATTTGGAAAAGCATATTTAAGAAGGTTAGGTATGCTACTGCTGGCTTATTAAAGCTATAGAAGTATGATTGGTTAAACAGCGCAACGCCATATATTTGGGTGTGCTGTTTTTCTATTATATGATGTGTTTATCATGTGTATGTATGCATTGGTTTGAATATAGCCCGTGAAAGGCGGATGGCATAAAATTTGTGAATGGTGACAAGTCAACGCAAGCATATTTGTTGCGAGACTGCCCACTATCCTTTTACATAAAGAGTATATGTGTGACGTATGCATATAATCGATAAAGTATACCTAAAAAATTAGGTATAATGACCATTGTTGCAATAAGTTTTTCGGCCTTGAAACCGATAACGCATAGTATAATAGGAATAAAATATAATACAAATATCCAGTAAATCAAATTTGAAAACGATGGATGTATAGGAGTAAAGAATCTAACTAATGTAATGATTAACGCTATATAGACAAAAATTACTCTATTGATACGCCCTACCCCCTCTGTATAATAAATATAGATAGTACTAAATTGAAAATAGCAAAATATTGTTATTTCAATTATACAATGTTTTATTTGCAATATACATAACAATATGAACTTTATAATTTTGATATTGTCGGTAAAGTGAAATTTGTGGCACATTGATATTATGGATAACATTTGTAAAATGAAAATGATGATACGAGGAGATTGTAAGATGATAGATAAAAAATTAACATCACCGAAAATGACAGTGCCTTTATTTTTAATTGCGCTGATTGTATTTATAGGTATGTTTTACAGTGTAGTGACAAACCAAGAATGGCTTAAAAATATAGATATGGGATCATTAACATGGTTTACAGATTATTTCGGTGAGCCACAACGTCAGTATGTTAACAATTTATTTAATTACTATATGACGTTTAGTGCGGAAATTGGAGATGTCAAAGGTGTCGTGTTGATTTCCATTATCGTCACAATCATACTGTTTATTAAACAGAGGCATTTAGCGGTTTGGTTTGTGACATATTTGGTTTCAGGTGTCATCATGAACAAATTAATTAAAGATACTGTTTTACGTCCAAGACCATATAATCATTTAGCCGTTGATACAGGCTTTTCATTTCCGAGTGGACATTCCAACGCCAGCACATTATTATATTTCGCCTTAATGATCATTATTATTTCAGTTGCTGCTAAGACAATAACAAAAGTGTTGAGTGCGCTGGTTATGGGAATATTATGGCTTAGCATATTATTTTGTCGCCTTTATTTTCATGCGCATTACTTTTCAGATGTCATTGGCGGCACGTCACTAGCAATCATTTGGGTAGCGTTATTCTTAATGGTATACCCATACTTTATTAATCATCGACGACAACGCGTTTAGCAAACATCTTTAGACATAGTGGAGGTATATAGAAAAATGAGAATTAAAACACCGAGTCCATCTTATTTAAAAGGCACAAATGGACATGCGATATTATTATTACATTCATTTACAGGTACAAATCGGGATGTGAAGCATCTTGCAGCTGAGTTAAATGACCAAGGATTTAGTTGTTATGCACCGAATTATCCAGGTCATGGTTTATTGTTGAAAGATTTCATGACATATAATGTAGATGATTGGTTGGAAGAAGTTGAGAAAGCTTACCAATTTTTAGTCAATGAAGGTTATGAATCTATCAGTGCAACGGGTGTGTCTTTAGGTGGATTAATGACATTAAAATTGGCGCAGCACTACCCGTTGAAACGTATCGCTGTCATGTCAGCGCCAAAGGAAAAGAGTGACGATGGCTTAATAGAACATTTAGTTTATTATAGTCAACGCATGTCGAATATTTTAAATTTAGATCAGCAAGCATCGAGTGCGCAATTAGCAGCAATTGATGATTATGAAGGTGAAATTACGAAGTTTCAACATTTTATTGATGATATCATGACAAATTTAAATATTATTAAAATTCCAGCTAATATATTATTTGGTGGTAAAGATGCGCCATCCTATGAAACAAGTGCACACTTTATTTATGAACATTTAGGATCAGTAGACAAAGAATTAAATGGTCTGAAGGATTCTCATCATTTAATGACGCATGGAGAAGGCAGAGATATTTTAGAAGAAAATATTATTCGCTTTTTCAATGCTTTAACATAATTGAAGATTTTAAAAATTAACACTTGAGTGACGATGTTATTATATTTGTCATTTGAGTGTTTTTTGTGGCGTGATAGTATAGGGAACTTAGACAAAGTTAATTTGTAGTGTGATGTCGTGGAAATATTATGTAGTTATACCTGAAGTTGATTTGTATTGTAATGTCGTGGAAATATTATGGGTATTGCACCAGAAGTTGATTTGTATTGTAATGTTGTGGGAATTTTATGGGCATTGTACCTGAAGTTGTTATGTGGCGAGATGTTGGGGATATAGATGGTGTTGTATGTGGCGAGATGTTGGCGCACGTATACATCGTTGAACCAGAAATTTTAATGTAGCGTAATGACAACACATTACAAGGGATTTCCTATATTATGATAAACTCAGGCGCTACCGTATTAATGAAACAATTTTGATGCAGGTGTATTGCATGTTATTTACATACATGTTAGAGTGTTACTTAAACACGTAGACGCTTTAACGCTTTAAAGGAGATGTGAATGATGAAAAGACAACAATCACAATGGAAGTCATCAACTGGATTTATTTTAGCTAGTGCGGGTTCTGCAATCGGTCTTGGTGCCATGTGGAAATTCCCATATATGGCAGGGATCTATGGCGGCGGTGCCTTTCTAGCTATGTTCTTAATATTCACCATTTTTGTTGGATTACCATTACTCATTATGGAATTCACTGTTGGGAAAATGGGACGGACGTATACAACACAAATATATAGTAAATTAACTGGTAAAAAATGGCTCAATATCATTGGTTGGAATGGTAATTTGGCAGTGTTTATTTTATTTGGCTTCTATAGTGTTATCGGTGGTTGGATTGTCATTTACATCGGACAAGTATTATGGCAATTAGTTATATTTCAACGCATCAATCATCTCCAAGAAATGAATTTTGAAGCGGTAATATCAAATCCTTGGTTAACCGTTCTAGGGCAAGGTATATTCATATTCGCTACGATGATTATTGTCATGTTAGGTGTTGAAAAAGGATTAGAAAAGGCATCGAAAGTTATGATGCCGTTGCTGTTTGTCTTTTTAATCATCATTGTGATTAAGTCTTTAACATTAGATGGTGCCTTAGAAGGTGTGAAATTTATTTTACAACCAAGAGTATCAGAGATTACTGCTGATGGAATCTTGTTTGCGCTAGGTCAATCATTCTTTACGTTATCATTAGGAACTACAGGTATGATTACTTATGCGAGTTATGCCTCTAAAGACATGACGATTAAGTCATCAGCTATTTCTATCGTTGTTATGAATATCTTTGTATCTGTATTGGCAGGCCTAGCTATATTTCCGGCGTTACATAGTTTTGGCTATGAACCACAAGAAGGGCCTGGATTATTATTTAAAGTACTGCCAATGGTCTTTAGTCAAATGCATCTAGGCACATTATTCTATTTGGGATTCTTAGTGCTGTTCTTATTTGCGGCTTTAACGTCATCTATTTCTTTATTAGAATTAAATGTTTCTAACTTCACGAAGAATGACAATACAAAACGTAAAAAAGTCGCAGTGATCGGTAGTATTTTAGTATTTATCATTAGTATTCCAGCAACCTTATCTTTTGGTATCTTAAAAGATGTAAGATTCGGTGCGGGAACGATTTTTGATAATATGGATTTCATCGTTTCGAATGTATTGATGCCATTAGGCGCATTAGGTACTACGCTTGTCGTAGGACAATTATTAGACAAAAAATTATTACAACAATATTTTGGTAAAGATCGATTTAGATTATTCAGTGGTTGGTATTACTTAATTAAGTATGCGATGCCTGTCGTTATTATTTTAGTCTTTATCGTGCAATTATTTAGTTAATATATAGAAGCATCTGACACACAATTATTTGTGTTGCTCAGGTGTTTTTTGTTTGGAATTGAAAATTTTGTACTGGTTCTGAATTAATCGAAACTTAGATAATTGCAAAATAACAAAATGTCGTTTATAATTCTTATCTGAAAAGTAAGAATTAAAATTGAGACATGAAGAAAGGTTTCATTCATTTGATCGGCATGTCAGATGAGGGTGCATCTATGATTACTTATGATTTAATTGGCAATACACCATTAGTACTGTTAGAACATTATAGTGATGATAAAGTTAAAATTTATGCCAAGCTTGAACAATGGAATCCTGGAGGCAGTGTTAAAGACAGACTCGGGAAATATTTAGTAGAGATGGCAATTCAAGAAGGGCGTGTGCGTGCAGGTCAAACTATTGTTGAAGCGACTGCTGGCAATACAGGCATTGGGTTAGCTATTGCAGCAAATAGACATCATTTGAAATGTAAAATCTTTGCGCCGTATGGTTTTTCAGAAGAAAAGATTAATATTATGATAGCGCTTGGTGCAGATGTTTCAAGAACGAGTCAGTCTGAAGGTATGCATGGGGCACAATTAGCTGCGCGTTCCTATGCTGAAAAAAATGGTGCCGTTTATATGAATCAATTTGAATCCGAACATAATCCGGATACATATTTTCATACATTGGGACCCGAATTGACTTCAGCATTACAGCAAATTGATTATTTTGTGGCTGGTATTGGCTCTGGCGGTACATTTACAGGTACCGCACGTTATTTAAAGCAACATCACGTGCAATGTTATGCCGTTGAGCCAGAAGGGTCCGTGTTAAATGGAGGGCCAGCTCATGCACATGACACTGAAGGTATCGGTTCTGAGAAATGGCCGATATTTTTAGAGAGACGTCTTGTAGATGGGATATTTACGATTAAAGATCAAGATGCCTTTCGAAATGTCAAAAGTTTGGCAAAGCATGAAGGATTACTGGTAGGCAGTTCTTCAGGTGCAGCATTACAAGGTGCATTGAATTTAAAAGCGCAATTATCTGAAGGTACGATTGTTGTCGTATTTCCAGATGGCAGCGATCGATATATGTCTAAGGAAATATTTAATTATGAGGAGAATGATTATGAATAAGAAAACGAAATTAATTCACGGTGGACACACAACGGATGACTATACAGGTGCCGTTACAACACCAATTTATCAAACAAGTACATATTTACAAGATGATATTGGTGATTTACGTCAAGGTTATGAATATTCTCGTACTGCGAATCCAACAAGAAGTTCTGTAGAAAGCGTTATTGCGGCATTAGAAAATGGCAAACATGGCTTTGCATTTAGTTCAGGTGTTGCAGCAATCAGTGCAGTTGTTATGCTGTTGGACAAAGGTGATCATATTATTTTAAATTCAGATGTATACGGCGGTACTTATCGCGCATTGACAAAAGTATTTACACGATTTGGCATTGAAGTGGATTTTGTAGATACAACGCATACAGATTCAATTGTACAAGCGATACGCCCAACAACAAAAATGTTGTTTATTGAAACACCTTCTAATCCATTATTACGTGTTACTGACATTAAAAAGTCTGCTGAAATTGCGAAAGAACACGGTTTGATTTCAGTCGTTGATAACACATTTATGACACCTTATTATCAGAATCCATTAGATTTAGGCATCGATATTGTCTTACATTCTGCAACGAAATATTTAGGTGGACATAGTGATGTCGTTGCTGGTTTAGTTGCAACATCGGATGACAATCTTGCAGAACGTTTAGCATTTATTTCAAATTCAACAGGTGGCATTTTAGGACCTCAAGATAGTTATTTACTTGTGAGGGGTATTAAAACATTAGGTTTACGTATGGAACAAATTAATCGCAGTGTTATTGAAATTATTAAAATGTTACAAGCACATCCAGCTGTGCAACAAGTGTTCCATCCAAGTATTGAAAGTCATTTAAATCATGATGTCCATATGGCTCAAGCGGATGGCCATACAGGTGTGATTGCTTTTGAAGTGAAAAATACAGAAAATGCCAAACAATTGATTAAAGCAACATCGTATTACACATTAGCTGAAAGTTTAGGTGCAGTGGAAAGTTTAATTTCAGTACCTGCACTGATGACACATGCATCCATTCCAGCAGATATTCGAGCTAAAGAAGGTATTACAGACGGACTTGTAAGAATTTCTGTAGGTATTGAAGATACTGAAGATTTAGTAGATGATTTAAAACAAGCACTAGATACGTTATAAATAATAGCAGCACTGGCATATATTTTGAGTTCAACGTTTGTTGTTCTTGAATATGCTAGTGCTTTTTTGTGTGATGTTAATATTTCGTAATTGCGTTGTGGAGGATTGCTGGTCATTTTTATTCATTTAATTCGATAAATGTCATAGTAGCCTCACAATTCATCATTGTCACATGAATTGCTTATTTTTTAATTTTTTAGAAAATTCGGCAAATTGTATTGACGATATATGCAATTTTACATATAATGCTCTTATTCCTAGTGGATTAATAAGAATTTGTAGGAGGGGCGATGATGATTGAGTTTCGACAAGTTAGTAAATCATTTCATAAGAAAAAGCAAACAATAGATGCTTTGAAGGACGTATCATTTACGGTCAATCGCAATGATATTTTTGGTGTGATTGGATATAGTGGTGCAGGAAAAAGTACGTTGGTAAGACTCGTGAATCATCTTGAAGCTGCCTCGAATGGACAAGTGATTGTAGATGGACATGATATTACGAATTATAGCGATAAAATGATGAGGGATATTAAGAAAGATATCGGTATGATATTTCAGCATTTTAATTTACTAAATTCAGCTACTGTATTTAAAAATGTAGCAATGCCGCTCATTTTAAGTAAGAAAAGCAAAACAGAAATTAAGCAACGAGTAACGGAAATGCTTGAATTTGTAGGATTAAGTGATAAAAAAGACCAATTTCCTGATGAATTATCTGGTGGTCAGAAGCAAAGGGTGGCTATTGCAAGAGCGCTTGTTACTAATCCGAAAATACTCCTATGCGATGAAGCAACAAGCGCATTGGATCCAGCAACGACTGCTTCGATATTGACGTTATTAAAGAATGTCAATCAAACCTTTGGCATTACAATTATGATGATTACACATGAAATGCGCGTTATTAAAGACATTTGTAATCGTGTTGCTGTAATGGAAAAGGGGCAAGTGGTTGAAACAGGAACTGTTAAAGAGGTATTTAGTCACCCTAAAACGACGATTGCTCAAAATTTTGTGTCTACAGTTATACAGACTGAGCCAAGTCCATCATTGATTCGGCGATTGAATGACGAACAAGTTGGCGATTTTAAAGATTATAAAATCTTCGTCGAGGAAACTCAGGTGACACAACCGATTATAAATGACTTGATTCAAATTTGTGGCAGAGAGGTTAAAATTTTATTTTTATCTATGTCAGAAATACAAGGTAACACCGTATGTTATATGTGGCTTCGATTTAATATGGATCAACAATTTGATGACACGGCAATAAATCAATATTTCAAAGAGAAAAATATTCAATTTGAGGAGGTGCATTAACATATGTTTGGTTCTGATTTAGACAGTGCACAGTTATTACAAGCATTATACGAAACGCTATATATGGTATCTATTGCTTTATTTTTAGGAGCAGTGATTGGTATTCCATTAGGTGTCTTATTGGTAATTACTCGAAAACAAGGCATATGGCCCAATATAGTGATACATCAAGTTTTAAATCCTTTAATCAATATTTTAAGGTCACTACCATTTATTATTTTGTTAATTGCGATTGTGCCATTCACAAAATTAGTAGTAGGTACTTCAATTGGTACGACTGCTGCCATCGTACCTTTAACAGTATATGTGGCACCTTACATTGCAAGGCTTGTTGAAAACTCATTATTGGAAGTAGACGAGGGGATTATTGAAGCGGCGAAAGCGATGGGCGCTTCACCACTACAAATCATTAGATATTTTTTAATTCCTGAAGCGTTAGGTTCATTAGTATTAGCAATTACCACTGCGATTATTGGACTTATTGGAAGTACGGCGATGGCAGGAGCTGTTGGCGGTGGTGGTATAGGAGACTTAGCTTTAGTGTATGGTTATCAAAGATTTGATACGACGGTCATTATTATTACCGTTATTGTATTAGTCATTATTGTCCAAGTGATTCAAACGCTAGGGAATGTCCTAGCTAGATTCATACGTAGACATTAATGATATATAGTGAAGATTTTGAAAGGAATTGATAGAATGAAAAGATTGATTGGGTTAGTTATCGTAGCACTTGTATTATTAGCAGCGTGTGGTAGTAACAATGATAAAAAAGTAACAATTGGTGTCGCATCAAATGACACTAAGGCTTGGGAGAAGGTTAAAGAATTAGCTAAAAAAGATGATATTGACGTGGAGATTAAGCACTTCTCCGATTACAATTTACCGAATAAAGCATTAAACGATGGTGATATTGATATGAATGCATTCCAACATTTTGCATTTTTAGATCAATATAAAAAGGCGCATAAAGGAACAAAGATTTCAGCATTGAGTACAACAGTTTTGGCACCGTTGGGTATATACTCAGATAAAATTAAAGATGTCAAAAAGGTTAAAGATGGTGCTAAAGTTGTCATTCCAAATGATGCGTCAAACCAAGCACGTGCACTTAAACTATTAGAAGCAGCTGGTTTAATAAAACTGAAAAAAGATTTCGGATTAGCAGGTACAGTGAAAGATATAACGTCAAATCCAAAACATTTAAAAATTACTGCAGTAGATGCACAACAAACTGCACGTGCTTTATCTGATGTCGATATTGCAGTTATTAATAACGGTGTAGCAACTAAAGCGGGTAAGGATCCAAAAAATGATCCGATTTTCTTGGAAAAATCAGATTCAGATGCTGTAAAGCCATATATTAATATTGTTGCAGTTAACGACAAAGACTTGGATAACAAAACATATGCTAAAATCGTAGAATTGTATCATTCAAAAGAAGCTCAAAAAGCGTTGCAGGAAGATGTCAAAGATGGAGAGAAACCTGTTAATTTATCTAAAGATGAGATTAAGGCAATAGAAACGTCATTAGCAAAATAAATTATATTGCGTCCTACAAGCAAAGTTCATGCTTATGTTTGTGGGGCGTTTTTGTTTGCCTATAAAAATGTTTCAAAAGACAGAAAGGGATTGTAATCATTTTATAGTGAAATATTATGAAATTGTAATAATTTAGATATTGTAAAATCTAATAAGTTGTAATAATTTTAAGGGGTAATTATAAAATTTGATGACACAGTATATGATTTTTTTGTAATCATAATGTCATCAAACATCAACCTATTATACATAATTAAATCGTATAATGATGTAGTATTCATAAATTCGGATAAAAAGAATGTTAGGAAAGTTAAGCAAGAGGAGGATTTTAAAGTGCAAAAAAAAGTAATTGCAGCTATTATTGGGACAAGCGCGATTAGCGCTGTTGCGGCAACTCAAGCAAATGCGGCTACAACTCACACAGTAAAACCGGGTGAATCAGTGTGGGCAATTTCAAATAAGTATGGGATTTCGATTGCTAAATTAAAGTCATTAAACAATTTAACATCTAATCTAATTTTCCCAAACCAAGTACTAAAAGTATCTGGCTCAAGTAATTCTACGAGTAATAGTAGCCGTCCATCAACAAATTCAGGTGGCGGATCATACTACACAGTACAAGCAGGCGACTCATTGTCATTAATCGCATCTAAATATGGTACAACTTATCAAAACATTATGCGACTTAATGGTTTAAATAATTTCTTTATTTATCCAGGTCAAAAATTAAAAGTATCAGGTACTGCAAGCTCAAGTAATTCTGCGAGCAATAGTAGCCGTCCATCAACGAATTCAAGCGGTGGATCATACTACACAGTACAAGCAGGTGACTCATTGTCATTAATCGCTTCAAAATATGGTACAACTTACCAAAAAATTATGAGCTTAAATGGCTTAAATAATTTCTTTATATATCCGGGTCAAAAATTAAAAGTAACTGGTAATGCAACATCTTCAAACTCAGGATCTACAACAACTACGAATAGAGGTTACAATACACCAGTATTCAGTCACCAAAACTTATATACATGGGGTCAATGTACATATCATGTATTTAATCGTCGTGCTGAAATTGGTAAAGGTATTAGTACTTATTGGTGGAATGCTAATAACTGGGATAACGCAGCGGCAGCAGATGGTTACACTATCGATAATAGACCTACTGTAGGTTCTATCGCTCAAACAGATGTAGGTTACTATGGTCATGTTATGTTTGTAGAACGTGTAAATAACGATGGTAGTATTTTAGTTTCAGAAATGAACTATTCAGCTGCACCAGGTATTTTAACTTACAGAACGGTACCAGCTTACCAAGTAAATAATTATAGATATATTCACTAAAGTCTTACGTATATAAATATATATAATGAATTCCTATTACATTTCACAAGCTGAAAAGTTGGATTGAATCCTAAGCTTTATGGCGGGGCTATCAAAGTCGTGATTGTTGTAATAGGAATTTTTGTATAAGAAAAAGGATTGGTCGAATGAACTTCATGTTCTATGTTCGACCAATCCTTTTCTGATTTAGTATTCATGCTTTACTTTGCGAATGCTTGTAAATAATCTAGCACCGTTTGTTATTAAAGTAACAACTGCCACTGCTTTTTTGAACTTACGTGGTGACTTAATTGAAATGTAAAAGTCTAACACGGTTCCTACAGTGCTTAAACCTAATGAAAGATATACTAATTTTTTATTTTTAGCATGATATTTATAGCCATTGTAGCCGTCGACTATGAAACCTGCGACATTTAGTAAACTTGATAAACGTTGTGATTTGGAACGTTTTGCCATAATAATAATTCCCCCTAGTATCTTCTGTTTATATGGAAAAATTGGGTGCGCTGAATTGCTAACGTTTTGCGCTATAACTACTCATATATGATAACATAATTGTACAGTATAATTTGAAAAATTGATTTCACAAAGTTGGGGTGCCAAAGATGATTAAATGTGTCTGTTTAGTTGAAGAAACAGCTGATAAAATATTGCTTGTTCAAGTAAGGAATCGCGAAAAGTATTATTTCCCAGGTGGTAAAATAGAAGAAGGGGAATCACAAGTACACGCGCTGTTAAGAGAAGTAAAAGAAGAATTAAATTTAACATTAACAATGGATGAAATTGAATATATCGGGACAATTGTAGGTCCTGCATATCCACAACAGGATATGTTAACTGAGTTAAATGGATTTCGCGCATTAACCAAAATCGATTGGGAAAACGTAACTATCAATAATGAAATTACGGATATACGCTGGATTGATAAAGGTAATGATGCGTTGATTGCGCCTGCTGTCAAAGTTTGGATTGAAACGTATGGTGGTAAACATGACAAATAATGACACCATCATGTTACGACATTATGTCCCACAAGATTATTCGATGTTAGAAGCTTTTCAATTAAGTGAAAGTGATTTGAAGTTTGTCAAAACGCCAGAGGAAAATATTACAGCTGCAATGTCTGATAATGAAAGGTATCCCATCGTTGTAATGGATGACAGGCAATGTGTGGCCTTTTTTACATTACATCGTGGAAAAGGGGTCGCACCATTTAGCGATAACCAAGATGCAGTATTTTTTAGGTCATTTAGTGTTGATCAACGTTATCGTAATAGAGGGATAGGTAAAGTGGTAATGGAAAAATTGGCGTCATTTATCACTTCAACATTTCAGGATATTAATGAGATTGTGTTAACGGTTAATACTGACAATCCACATGCCATGGCACTTTATCGCCAACAAGGATATCAATATATGGGAGATAGTATGTTCGTCGGAAGACCTGTTCATATTATGGCGCTAACTATAAAATAAATTAAATTTAAAAGCATCTTTACTCATCATCGAACACAACAATTAATGATGAATAAAGGTGCTTTTGTTATAGACCACCGGACAATTTACTATAGTAAAAAGCGACCTAGTGAACAATTGACATATATCCACAGGTCGCTTAACTTAAGTTATATTGCTAGTTGCGATTAATTGATAGACTCATCATTTTTGCGCTGTCGAGATGGTCTTTTTATTAAAAATGCCGTAATCCAAGCCGTAATCGGAATACTGATTGCAACGGCAATACCGCCTAAAATAATAGAAATAAATTCTTGGGCAAATATTTTCGAGTTTATAATATGACCAAATGAATATTTAAGTTTGAAAAACCAAATAAATAAAGCAAGTTGGCCACCAAAAAAGGCAAGGTAAATCGTGTTCGCAGATGTCGCTAAAATTTCTCTACCAACACGCATGCCAGATTGGAATAATTCGTATTGCGTAAGTGTTGGATTCACTTGATGCAATTCATAAATGGGTGAACTAATGGTAATCGTTAAATCTATCACAGCTGCAATAACAGCAAGAATAATAGTGAACACCATAAATTGAACCATATCAATGCCAATATTCATTGAATACACATATGTTTCATCTTGTTGTTCGGTTGAAAAGCCTTGTAGATGACCGAAGTAGACCGATAAATAAATGAGTGTAATCAACAATATTGTTGTAACGATAGTGCTGATAAATGCAGCTTGTGTTTTAACATTGTAACTATTGAGTACGAATAAATTACAAGCGCCAATAATAATGCAGAAAAAGAATGTGACGACATAAATCGGTACGCCAAAAATAATCAATACAATACTAATGATTAAAATAGCGAAATTTAAAAATAGGGTTAAATAAGAGATGAATCCCTTTTTACCTCCGAAAATTATCATCAGAAAGAGGAGCAATAACGCCAATATAAATACAGCATTCATTGTTTCGCCCTCCTTAATGTTTCAAATATTTCCATAAACAATATTGTGATAGGAATTGTAAGTACGATACCTATACCACCTGTTAGTGCGCGCGCAATTTCTAACGACCAATTCATCGAAATAGTATAAGTCACTGTATTGGCATTTTTTAAAAAGATTAAAAACATAGGTAGTGCACCGGATAAATATGAGAATAATAAGATGTTAGTCATTGTTCCCATAATATCTTGGCCTATATTTCGCCCAGCAAGCGCCCATCTCCTCATTGAAATGTGCGGCGTACGCTGTAAAATTTCATGCATACCACTAGCAATTGTAATTGCAACATCCATAATAGCGCCAAGAGAACCTATTAACACTGAGGCTAAGAAGATATCTTTCGGTGGTAATGATAAAAAATTCATCGTTTCATATTTAATGCCTTTACCATCTGTCATATATATGATTAATTCTGTTAAACCTATACTCAAAAAAGTTCCGATAATTGTACTTGCTACGGTAATGAGTGTACGCATATGCCAGCCTGTAACGAGCAATAAAGTGAGTATTGTCGAACAGATCATGGCAATGGTCATGAGTAAGAATAAATTAATATTGCTATGTTGAATATGAATGTAAATTGCGATTAATATGGCAATAGAATTCAAGATTAACGATAAAATCGATTGCAGTCCGACTTTGCGACCAACCAATAATACTGTTAATAAGAACAAACCAGTGATGATAACCGTTAAGGTATCACGCTTCTTTTCTATAATATAAGCATCACTCGGCTTGTTAGAAATATGTAATAATACTTTTTCGTGTGTGCGAAATGCTTCTGAATCTGCTTGAGATTTGACGTACTGATGATTAATCGTCGTCGTTTCTCCAGCAAATTGACCATTTAATATTTTGACTTTTAATTGATTTTTATACTTAGTATCGCGGTTATTTTGTGCATCTTTTGTAGGTGTCGATGAAACCTGTTTGACATCTATAATTTGACCAATTGGTTTGTTGTAAAAGTTCTCATTATTGAATGTGAATAAAATAGCACCAATGAATGCGATGCAGAACAAACCTAAAATTATATTAAATGGCTTTGTAAATAAATTTCTATATTTCAAAAACAAAACCCCAATTCTATGAATGAATTAATATGGTGATTATACGCCCTTAATTTTTTATTTTCAAAGATATTACTGTGAAGTGTATAACGAAAGTCGCCATTGATAGCGTCGAATTACTTAATGGAATGTAGACGTTTTAGTCATTAATTGCTGAATGAGTGTTAATAATATGCCAATATCGCTCTTCGTATAAGGCTCCTTTGTAATAGCACATATCGTTCTTTTTAATTCAGTATGGTCTAATTTTATATCTATCCATGATTTAGATTCTGGTAAATGTATATTTTGTGATGAAATAATGTAACCTTCTTTTTGACGAAGGAGATACTGCGCAAGTGGTTGGCTACTGATTGTGTATACATCTGATTTAGTAATCTTACGCAATTGCTTTTTTACAGATTCGGCAAATGGTGCCAAGCAATAAATATGACTATGCTCAAACTGAATTAATGGCGGGTGTGTCGCCATCGTGATTGGATCGTCTGAAGGCGCATATAAATGATAGTGCTCTTCGAATAAAGGTAGCATATGTAATTGTTTGTGTTTACGTATTTCTGGTGTAAGTTCCGTGAAACCAATGTCTATATTCCCATTTAATACGCTATTTATAATCGTGTCATGATCTAATAAGTTCGGTATGACATGTGTATCATTTTGTAAATGAAACGTTTGGATAAGTGGTAGTAACATGTGGGATACGTCACTCTCATCATAGCCAATGTAGATACTTTTATTTTTAGTTAATCCATGGCTTTGAAATTGTTCAATCGTGCTATCTAAATGTTCAATAATACGCAGAGCTTCATTAAATAATAATTTCCCTTCAGATGTGAGCGTAATATTACGTCCTTGCTTTTTAAATAAAGACACATTAAGTTCTTGTTCTAATAATGTAATTTGACGGCTTATCGCTGATTGAGCAATGTTTAGTTCAAGTGCTGTTTCGGAGATATGTTCTCTTTTAGCGACCTCGATAAAATATCTTAATTGTTTAATTTCCATAGCGATATAGGCACCTCCGAAAATGAGTGTTTTGTAACTATTATAGCAATATTATTGATAAATGTTCTATTTTTTAGATGAATATCTTCTATTTTATATATTGAACAGATAAATTTTTTAGATTATAGTAATTATCATTAATAACTAATATCAGAATATTCTAAAAAAGGGGTGTGCATCATGCACAATGAGAAATTAATTAAAGGCTTATATGACTATCGTGAGGAACATGATGCGTGTGGTATTGGTTTTTATGCGAATATGGACAATAAAAGGTCTCACGACATCATTGATAAATCGCTTGAAATGTTGCGACGCTTAGATCACAGGGGCGGGGTCGGCGCAGATGGCATCACTGGTGATGGCGCAGGTATTATGACTGAAATACCTTTTGCATTTTTCAAACAACATGTAACGGACTTTGATATCCCAGGTGAAGGTGAATATGCCGTGGGGTTATTTTTTTCCAAAGAACGCGTTTTAGGTTCTGAACATGAAGCAGTTTTTAAAAAATATTTTGAAGGCGAAGGGTTATCAATTCTTGGTTATCGTAATGTACCAGTTAATAAAGATGCCATTGCTAAACATGTAGCAGATACGATGCCAGTCATTCAACAAGTGTTTATTGATATTAGGGACATTGAAGATGTTGAAAAGCGTTTGTTTTTAGCGAGAAAACAATTAGAGTTCTATTCGACTCAGTGCGATTTAGAATTATATTTTACGAGTTTATCACGCAAAACAATTGTATATAAAGGTTGGTTGCGATCAGACCAAATTAAAAAACTCTATACAGATTTATCGGATGATTTATATCAATCAAAGCTAGGGTTAGTGCATTCGAGATTTAGTACGAATACATTCCCGAGTTGGAAAAGGGCGCATCCTAACCGTATGTTAATGCATAATGGTGAGATTAACACGATAAAAGGTAATGTGAACTGGATGCGAGCACGCCAACATAAATTAATCGAAACATTATTTGGCGAGGATCAACATAAAGTGTTTCAAATTGTCGATGAGGATGGTAGTGACTCTGCCATTGTAGATAATGCGCTAGAGTTCTTATCGTTAGCCATGGAGCCAGAAAAGGCAGCGATGTTACTCATACCTGAACCTTGGTTATACAATGAAGCGAATGATGCAAATGTACGTGCGTTTTATGAATTTTATAGTTATTTAATGGAACCGTGGGATGGTCCTACAATGATTTCGTTCTGTAACGGTGACAAACTTGGCGCGCTTACAGATAGAAATGGATTACGTCCAGGTCGTTATACGATTACTAAAGATAACTTTATTGTCTTTTCATCTGAAGTGGGTGTTGTGGACGTACCTGAAAGTAATGTTGCTTTTAAAGGTCAATTGAATCCTGGAAAGTTATTGCTTGTTGATTTTAAACAGAATAAAGTCATTGAAAATAATGATTTAAAAGGTGCGATTGCTGGAGAATTACCATATAAAGCATGGATTGATAACCATAAAGTTGATTTTGATTTTGAAAATATACAGTATCAAGATTCGCAATGGAAAGATGAAACGTTATTTAAATTACAACGTCAATTTGCATACACGAAAGAAGAGATTCATAAGTATATTCAGGAACTTGTAGAAGGTAAGAAGGATCCTATCGGTGCAATGGGATATGATGCGCCAATTGCAGTGTTGAACGAGCGACCAGAATCACTATTTAATTACTTTAAACAGCTGTTTGCACAAGTTACGAATCCACCAATTGATGCGTATCGTGAAAAAATCGTAACGAGTGAACTTTCTTATTTAGGTGGCGAAGGTAACTTATTAGCACCTGACGAAACGGTTTTAGATCGAATTCAATTGAAGAGACCGGTATTGAATGAATCACACTTAGCAGCGATTGATCAGGAGCATTTTAAATTAACATATTTATCAACGGTATATGAAGGGGATTTGGAAGATGCGTTAGAAGCATTAGGCCGAGAAGCAGTGGATGCTGTAAAGCAAGGCGCTCAAATTCTAGTGTTAGATGATAGTGGATTAGTTGATGGCAATGGCTTTGCAATGCCGATGTTACTCGCAATAAGTCATGTGCATCAATTACTTATTAAAGCAGATTTACGTATGTCTACAAGTTTAGTCGCTAAATCTGGTGAGACACGAGAAGTGCATCATGTTGCTTGTTTACTAGCATATGGCGCGAATGCAATTGTGCCATACCTAGCGCAACGTACAGTTGAACAACTGACATTGACAGAAGGGTTACAAGGCACCGTTGTCGATAATGTTAAGACATATACGGATGTATTGTCGGAAGGTGTCATTAAAGTAATGGCTAAGATGGGAATTTCGACAGTGCAAAGTTATCAAGGTGCACAAATATTTGAAGCGATTGGCTTGTCTCATGATGTGATTGATCGTTATTTTACTGGAACACAGTCTAAGTTATCTGGTATTTCGATTGATCAAATTGATGCTGAAAATAAAGCACGTCAACAAAGTGATGATAATTATCTTGCATCAGGTAGTACATTCCAATGGAGACAACAAGGTCAACATCATGCTTTTAATCCGGAATCTATTTTCTTATTGCAGCACGCATGTAAAGAAAATGACTATGCGCAATTTAAAGCATACTCTGAAGCGGTAAACAAAAATAGAACAGATCACATTAGACATTTACTTGAATTTAAAGCATGTACACCGATTGACATCGACCAAGTTGAACCGGTAAGTGACATTGTCAAACGTTTTAATACAGGGGCGATGAGTTATGGATCGATTTCAGCGGAAGCACATGAAACGTTAGCACAAGCCATGAACCAATTAGGTGGAAAGAGTAATAGTGGTGAAGGTGGCGAAGATGCAAAACGTTATGAAGTACAAGTTGATGGAAGCAACAAAGTAAGTGCGATTAAACAAGTTGCTTCTGGACGTTTTGGTGTAACTAGTGATTATTTACAACATGCTAAAGAAATTCAAATTAAAGTTGCGCAAGGTGCAAAGCCTGGTGAAGGTGGTCAATTACCTGGTACTAAGGTATATCCGTGGATTGCGAAGACAAGAGGGTCAACGCCAGGTATCGGTCTGATTTCACCACCGCCACATCATGATATTTATTCAATAGAAGATTTAGCGCAACTGATACATGATTTGAAAAATGCGAATAAAGATGCAGATATCGCGGTAAAATTAGTTTCGAAAACAGGTGTTGGTACCATTGCATCTGGGGTGGCAAAAGCATTTGCAGATAAAATTGTCATCAGTGGTTACGATGGTGGTACAGGGGCTTCACCTAAAACGAGTATTCAGCATGCCGGTGTTCCTTGGGAGATTGGTTTAGCAGAAACACATCAAACATTAAAACTAAATGACTTAAGAAGTCGTGTTAAGTTAGAAACAGACGGTAAGTTATTAACTGGTAAAGATGTAGCGTACGCATGTGCGCTTGGAGCGGAAGAATTTGGATTTGCAACTGCACCATTAGTGGTGTTGGGCTGTATTATGATGCGTGTATGCCATAAAGATACATGTCCAGTAGGAGTTGCAACTCAAAACAAAGATTTACGTGCTTTATATAGAGGTAAAGCACATCATGTTGTTAATTTTATGCATTTTATTGCACAAGAATTAAGAGAAATTTTAGCATCTTTAGGTTTGAAACGTGTAGAAGACTTAGTTGGAAGAACTGATTTATTACAACGATCATCAAAATTAAAAGCGAATAGCAAAGCGGCTAGTATTGATGTTGAAAAACTGTTATGTCCTTTCGATGGGCCAAACACAAAAGAAATTCAACAAAATCATAATCTTGAGCATGGATTTGATTTAACAAATTTATATGAGATAACGAAGCCATATATTGCTGAAGGACGTCGCTATACAGGTAGCTTTACAGTAAATAATGAACAACGTGATGTAGGGGTTATTACAGGTAGTGAGATTTCGAAACAATATGGAGAAGCAGGACTTCCTGAAAATACAATTAATGTTTATACGAATGGTCATGCTGGTCAAAGTCTTGCAGCATATGCACCGAAAGGCTTAATGATTCATCATACTGGAGATGCGAATGACTATGTTGGTAAAGGATTATCTGGTGGTACGGTCATTGTCAAAGCACCTTTTGAAGAACGACAAAATGAAATTATTGCTGGTAACGTCTCATTCTATGGTGCGACAGGTGGTAAGGCATTTATTAACGGTAGTGCAGGAGAAAGATTCTGTATTAGAAATAGTGGTGTAGATGTTGTCGTTGAAGGTATCGGCGACCATGGATTAGAGTACATGACTGGTGGACATGTCATTAATTTAGGTGATGTAGGTAAGAACTTCGGTCAAGGTATGAGTGGTGGTATCGCTTACGTTATCCCGTCTGATGTAGAAGCTTTTGTTGAAAATAATCAACTAGATACGCTTTCGTTTACAAAGATTAAACACCAAGAAGAAAAAGCATTCATTAAGCAAATGCTGGAAGAACATGTGTCACATACGAATAGTACGAGAGCGATTCATGTGTTAAAACACTTTGATCGCATTGAAGATGTCGTCGTTAAAGTTATTCCTAAAGATTATCAATTAATGATGCAAAAAATTCATTTGCACAAATCATTACATGACAATGAAGATGAAGCGATGTTAGCTGCATTTTACGATGACAGTAAAACAATCGACGCTAAACATAAACCAGCCGTTGTGTATTAAGGAAAGGGGGAGATACGATGGGCGAATTTAAAGGATTTATGAAGTATGACAAACAGTACTTAGGTGAATTATCACTGGTAGACCGTTTGAAGCATCATAAAGCATATCAACAACGATTTACTAAAGAAGATGCCTCTATCCAAGGTGCGCGATGTATGGATTGTGGAACGCCGTTTTGTCAAACCGGACAACAGTATGGTAGGGAAACAATAGGTTGTCCAATTGGAAACTACATTCCTGAATGGAACGACTTAGTGTATCATCAAGATTTTAAAACTGCTTATGAACGCTTAAGCGAAACAAATAACTTTCCTGACTTTACAGGGCGTGTATGTCCTGCACCATGCGAAAGTGCTTGTGTGATGAAGATTAATAGAGAATCGATTGCGATTAAAGGTATTGAACGCACAATTATTGATGAAGCTTTTGAAAATGGTTGGGTAGCGCCGAAAGTTCCGAGTCGCCGTAGAGATGAAAAAGTAGCAATCGTTGGAAGCGGTCCAGCAGGATTAACTGCTGCTGAAGAACTTAATCTACTAGGGTATCAAGTAACTATTTATGAACGTGCTAGAGAATCAGGCGGTTTATTAATGTATGGTATTCCGAATATGAAACTTGATAAAGATGTGGTTCGACGTCGTATTAAGTTAATGGAAGAAGCGGGCATTACTTTCATTAATGGTGTTGAAGTAGGCGTTGATATTGATAAAGCAACGTTAGAATCTGAGTATGATGCCATTATATTATGTACTGGTGCACAAAAAGGTAGAGATTTACCTTTAGAAGGACGCATGGGTGATGGTATACATTTCGCTATGGATTATTTAACTGAACAAACGCAACTGTTAAATGGAGAAATTGATGATATAACAATAACTGCAAAAGATAAGAATGTCATTATCATTGGTGCTGGTGATACAGGGGCAGACTGTGTAGCGACAGCATTAAGAGAAAATTGTAAATCGATTGTTCAATTTAATAAATATACGAAATTACCAGAAGCAATTACGTTTACAGAAAATGCATCATGGCCTTTAGCAATGCCGGTGTTTAAAATGGACTATGCGCACCAAGAGTACGAAGCTAAGTTTGGTAAGGAACCACGTGCATATGGTGTTCAAACAATGCGTTACGATGTTGACGATAAAGGACACATACGTGGTTTGTATACTCAAATTTTAGAGCAAGGCGAAAATGGTATGGTCATGAAAGAAGGACCTGAAAGATTTTGGCCTGCTGACCTTGTATTATTATCAATCGGCTTCGAAGGTACAGAGCCAACAGTACCGAATGCTTTTAACATTAAAACGGATAGAAATCGAATCGTGGCGGATGATACAAACTATCAAACTAATAATGAAAAAGTATTTGCTGCTGGAGATGCTAGACGTGGTCAAAGTTTAGTTGTATGGGCGATTAAAGAAGGTAGAGGCGTAGCGAAAGCAGTAGATCAGTATTTAGCGAGTAAAGTTTGTGTATAATCTTTGTATGGAAATGGTGGTTACGTTGACGTTGTGTCATGCTGAATCGAGTTTGAAATAATCTAGTATCTATCAACGTCACATGCCATCTTTGTAACCTAAAAACAAAGGTTTGTAAGACAACAAATGGATTAATTATAAGTAGTGATTTTTTACATTCGTTTTATAGGTCAACTGTAGTGGAAGACAATGATTTGTGGTAATCATGTAATGCTTAAAAACAATATTGACTTTTACAGAACGTTCATATATGATAAATATTGTGTTTAGGAGGAATACCCAAGTCCGGCTGAAGGGATCGGTCTTGAAAACCGACAGGGGCTTAACGGCTCGCGGGGGTTCGAATCCCTCTTCCTCCGCCATCAATATTTATATTAAATACTATATATAAAAAAGGTAAGTACTCAAAGTTTGAGTGTTTACCTTTTTTATATGCCTTTGAATGACTCGTAAGTTTTGATAATAGAAATGATAAGGCATTGAGATTGGAAGGGCATTTGGCTTGTGCAATATACATAGCTAAATGTCTTTTTTTGTTTTGTGAAATATGATGGATGGCTTGTGTGGACAAGTTTGCTATTTATAGATATGCATTTTTCAATTTAGGAGTTGGTCATGCATCTACACTTTATAATGGCGAGAGCGTGGTGAGGTATTGTTAATAACGCAATTATAACGAGGAGTTATTGCTACATATGTCGTTATGGCTCATTGATTTTCTGAAATGGCTACACCAGATAATTGTGACAAAATAAAAATATTTTGTTGAAAGCCTTTACATAACTTGTCTAGACAAGTTATACTCGTTTTAAGACATTAAGGGAGTGAAATATATGGCTGTAAAAAGAGAAGATGTAAAAGCCATCGTAACCGCTATTGGGGGAAAAGAAAATCTTGAAGCTGCAACGCATTGTGTAACACGATTACGTTTAGTGCTGAAGGATGAAAGTAAAGTTGATAAAGACGCATTAAGTAATAACGCGTTGGTCAAGGGGCAGTTCAAAGCAGACCATCAATATCAAATTGTCATTGGTCCAGGAACAGTCGATGAAGTGTATAAGCAGTTTATTGATGAAACAGGTGCTCAAGAAGCTTCTAAAGATGAAGCGAAACAAGCAGCTGGGCAAAAAGGGAATCCAGTACAACGTTTGATCAAATTGTTGGGGGATATTTTTATACCAATATTACCTGCGATTGTGACAGCTGGTTTGTTAATGGGGATCAATAATTTACTTACAATGAAAGGTTTATTTGGTCCAAAAGCACTTATTGAGATGTATCCACAAATTGCTGATATTTCAAACATCATTAATGTGATTGCGAGTACGGCATTTATTTTCTTACCAGCATTAATTGGTTGGAGTAGTATGCGTGTATTTGGTGGTAGTCCGATTCTAGGCTTAGTCTTAGGTTTGATTTTAATGCACCCGCAATTAGTATCTCAGTATGATTTGGCAAAAGGGAATATTCCGACGTGGAACTTATTTGGCTTAGAGATTAAGCAGTTGAATTACCAAGGTCAAGTGTTGCCAGTTTTAATTGCAGCTTATGTTCTAGCTAAAATTGAAGAAGGATTAAATAAAATCGTTCACGATTCGATAAAAATGTTGGTCGTTGGACCCGTAGCGCTTTTAGTTACTGGATTTTTAGCATTTATTATCATTGGACCAGTTGCATTATTGATTGGTACAGGTATTACATCTGGTGTTACATTTATATTCCAACATGCAGGATGGCTTGGCGGAGCAATATATGGATTGTTATATGCACCACTTGTAATTACAGGACTACACCATATGTTTTTAGCAGTAGATTTCCAATTGATGGGTAGCAGCTTAGGTGGTACGTACTTATGGCCAATCGTTGCGATTTCAAATATTTGTCAGGGGTCTGCAGCATTTGGAGCATGGTTTGTCTATAAACGTCGTAAAATGGTTAAAGAAGAAGGCTTGGCATTAACATCTGGTATTTCTGGTATGTTAGGTGTTACTGAACCAGCCATGTTTGGTGTGAACTTACCTCTGAAATATCCATTTATCGCTGCGATATCAACGTCTTGTGTATTGGGGGCAATCGTTGGTATGAATAACGTACTTGGAAAAGTTGGTGTTGGTGGCGTGCCAGCATTCATTTCAATTCAAAAAGAATTTTGGCCAGTATATCTTATTGTGACAGCTATTGCTATTGTTGTACCATGTATACTAACAATTGTGATGTCTCATTTTAGTAAACAAAAAGCGAAAGAAATTGTTGAAGATTAATAAAATAAAAAAGGGGCGTTCGTTATTTGGACGTCCTTTATTACGTTATAAGGTGGTAATTGTGTGTCGAAAGAAATAGATTGGAGAAAATCCGTTGTTTATCAAATTTATCCTAAGTCGTTTAATGATACGACGGGGAATGGTATAGGAGATATTAACGGAATTATAGAAAAATTGGATTATATCAAGTTATTGGGTGTTGATTATATTTGGTTAACACCAGTGTATGAATCACCGATGAATGATAATGGCTATGATATCAGCAATTATTTAGAAATCAATGAAGACTTTGGAACGATGGATGATTTTGAAAAGTTAATCAAAGTTGCTCATCAAAAAGACTTGAAAGTGATGTTAGATATTGTCATTAATCATACGTCGACGGAGCATGAATGGTTTAAAGAAGCCCGTAAATCTAAAGACAACCCTTATAGAGATTATTACTTTTTCAGATCATCTGAAGACGGACCGCCAACAAATTGGCATTCTAAATTTGGTGGTAATGCATGGAAGTATGATTCTGAGACAGATGAATATTATTTACATTTATTTGATGTCAGTCAAGCTGATTTAAATTGGGATAATCCGGAAGTGCGTCAATCGTTATATCGCATTGTCAATCATTGGATAGACTTTGGCGTTGATGGTTTTCGATTTGATGTCATTAACTTAATTTCTAAAGGTGAATTTAAGGACTCTGACAAAATAGGTAAAGAATTTTATACGGATGGTCCTAGAGTGCATGAGTTTCTGCATGAATTAAATCGTCAAACGTTTGGTAACACGGACATGATGACTGTAGGAGAAATGTCTTCGACGACGATTGAAAATTGTATTAAGTATACACAGCCAGAACGCCAAGAATTGAATAGTGTTTTTAATTTTCATCATCTAAAGGTTGATTATGTTGATGGTGAAAAGTGGACAAATGCGAAGCTTGATTTTCATAAGTTAAAGGAAATTCTGATGCAATGGCAACGAGGTATTTATGACGGTGGCGGATGGAACGCGATTTTCTGGTGTAATCATGATCAGCCACGGGTAGTGTCTAGATTTGGTGATGATACGTCGGAAGAGATGAGGATACAAAGTGCTAAAATGTTAGCTATCGCACTGCATATGTTGCAAGGGACGCCATATATTTACCAAGGTGAAGAAATTGGTATGACGGACCCACATTTTACATCGATAGCACAATATCGTGATGTTGAATCGATTAATGCCTACCATCAGTTGTTAAGTGAAGGGCATGCTGAAGCGGATGTGTTAGCGATTTTAGGACAGAAGTCACGAGACAATTCGAGAACGCCTATGCAATGGAGTGATGATGTTAATGCTGGATTTACAGCTGGTAAGCCTTGGATTGATATTTCGGAAAATTATCATCAGGTCAACGTTAGACAAGCACTTCAGAATAAAGATTCTATTTTCTATACGTATCAAAAATTAATACAATTAAGACATACGCATGATATTATTACGTATGGAGACATTGTGCCACGTTTTATGGATCATGATCATTTATTTGTTTATGAACGTCATTATAAGAATCAACAATGGCTAGTAATTGCGAATTTCTCAGCATCGGCTGTTGATTTGCCAGAAGGATTGGCGTGCGAAGGTCGTGTTGTGATTCAAACTGGTACAGTGGAAAATAATACGATAAGCGGGTTTGGTGCAATTGTAATCGAAACAAACGCGTAAAATAAATTGAGTGGATGCGTTTATATGGTGAAGCAAAAGAAGTTTATGAAGATTTATGAGGCGTTGAAAGAAGATATATTAAACGGGCAGATTCAATATGGTGAACAAATTCCGTCTGAACATGATTTGGTGCAATTGTACCAGTCATCTCGAGAGACCGTGCGTAAGGCATTAGATTTGTTGGCATTAGACGGTATGATTCAAAAGATTCATGGTAAAGGGTCACTTGTCATTTATCAGGAGGTTACAGAGTTTCCATTTTCTGAACTTGTTAGTTTTAAAGAAATGCAAGAAGAAATGGGTGTCGCATATTTAACTGAAGTTGTTGTGAATGAGGTTGTTGAAGCGCATGAAGTTCCAGAAGTTCAACATGCTTTAAACATCAATTCTAGTGAATCACTCATTCATATTGTTAGAACTCGTCGGCTTAACCAACATGTGAAGATTGTTGATGAAGATTATTTTCTAAAGTCGATTGTTTCAGATATAGGTAATGATGTTGCGAGCGATTCTATTTATGATTATTTGGAAAAGGTATTAAATCTTAATATTAGTTATTCAAGTAAGTCTATTACTTTTGAACCGTTTGATGAACAAGCATATCAATTGTTTGGTGATGTATCGGTGGCTTATTCAGCAACAGTTCGAAGTATTGTGTATTTAGAAAATACAATGCCGTTTCAATATAATATTTCAAAACATCTTGCAAATGAATTTAAATTTAACGACTTCTCAAGACGTCGTATAAAGTAAACAATGATATAAATGATTTATACTTGCAATTAACTATTAAAATATAGTAATATATATCTTGCCGTGCTAGGTGGGGAGGTAGCGGTTCCCTGTACTCGAAATCCGCTTTATGCGAGGCTTAATTCCTTTGTTGAGGCCGTATTTTTGCGAAGTCTGCCCAAAGCACGTAGTGTTTGAAGATTTCGGTCCTATGCAATATGAACCCATGAACCATGTCAGGTCCTGACGGAAGCAGCATTAAGTGGATCATCATATGTGCCGTAGGGTAGCCGAGATTTAGCTAACGACTTTGGTTACGTTCGTGAATTACGTTCGATGCTTAGGTGCACGGTTTTTTATTTTTTTAAATATTAAACCGATTATTAAGAGTTGAAAATATATAATTATAGAAGCTACTTTCTTGAAGACAATTCAGCGTATTATACGTGGAACATGTTTGTGGGAAGTAGCTTTTTTATATGTGAAGTTTGATTCAAGTGAAATCGATGCGCAGTTTGAATGATTTTTTACGGATATAAAAAGTAAGAAGTTATTATTTGATGATAAAGAAATGATGGTGAAATGAGGGGGAGTATCTTACAATAGAATTATTAATGAGATACGTTATGATTATTGACAATCAAATGCCTACGGAGGACATATGCAAATATATTTAAGTACTTTAACAGAGTTAGATTATGATAAATCTTTAAATAGTATTGAAGAAAGTTTTGATGATAATCCTGAAATGAGTTGGCAAGCACGTGCGAAAGTGAAACATTTAAGGAAATCTCCTTGCTATAATTTTGAATTAGAAGTAATTGCAAAAAATGAAAATAACGATGTCGTTGGGCATATTCTATTAATTGAAGTAGAAATGAATAGTGATGACAAGACGTATTATGGTTTGGCGATTGCCTCTTTATCAGTTCATCCTGAATTACGTGGACAAAAATTAGGTCGTGGATTGGTTCAAGCAGTAGAAGAACGTGCAAAAGCGCAAGAGTATAGTACGGTTGTTGTAGACCATTGTTTTGACTACTTTGAAAAGTTGGGTTATCAAAATGCTGCTGAGCATGACATTAAATTAGAATCTGGTGATGCACCGTTACTTGTAAAATATTTATGGGATAATTTGACGGATGCACCACACGGAATCGTAAAATTTCCAGAACATTTTTATTAATTGTTCATTTAAGAAGTAAAGGTATTATCATGCTATAATGAAAGGTAATTGTTTATGGAGGTGCTAACTTGAATTATCAAGCCTTATATCGTATGTACAGACCCCAAAGTTTCGAGGATGTCGTCGGACAAGAACATGTCACGAAGACATTGCGCAATGCGATTTCGAAAGAAAAACAGTCGCATGCATATATTTTTAGTGGTCCGAGAGGTACGGGGAAAACGAGTATTGCCAAAGTGTTTGCTAAAGCAATCAACTGTTTAAATAGCACTGATGGAGAACCTTGTAATGAATGTCATATTTGTAAAGGCATTACGCAGGGGACTAATTCAGATGTGATAGAAATTGATGCTGCTAGTAATAATGGCGTTGATGAAATAAGAAATATTAGAGACAAAGTTAAATATGCACCAAGTGAATCGAAATATAAAGTTTATATTATAGATGAGGTGCACATGCTAACAACAGGTGCTTTTAATGCCCTTTTAAAGACGTTAGAAGAACCTCCAGCACACGCTATTTTTATATTGGCAACGACAGAACCACATAAAATTCCTCCAACAATCATTTCTAGGGCACAACGTTTTGATTTTAAAGCAATTAGCCTAGATCAAATTGTTGAACGTTTAAAATTTGTAGCAGATGCACAACAAATTGAATGTGAAGATGAAGCCTTGGCATTTATCGCTAAAGCGTCTGAAGGGGGTATGCGTGATGCATTAAGTATTATGGATCAGGCTATTGCTTTCGGCGATGGTACATTGACATTACAAGATGCCCTAAATGTTACGGGTAGCGTTCATGATGAAGCGTTGGATCACTTGTTTGATGATATTGTACAAGGTGACGTACAAGCATCTTTTAAAAAATACCATCAGTTTATAACAGAAGGTAAAGAAGTGAATCGCCTAATAAATGATATGATTTATTTTGTCAGAGATACGATTATGAATAAAACATCTGAGAAAGATACTGAGTATCGAGCACTGATGAACTTAGAATTAGATATGTTATATCAAATGATTGATCTTATTAATGATACATTAGTGTCGATTCGTTTTAGTGTGAATCAAAACGTTCATTTTGAAGTGTTGTTAGTAAAATTAGCTGAGCAGATTAAGGGTCAACCACAAGTGATTGCGAATGTAGCTGAACCAGCACAAATTGCTTCATCGCCAAACACAGATGTATTGTTGCAACGTATGGAACAGTTAGAGCAAGAACTAAAAACACTAAAAGCACAAGGAGTGAGTGTCGCTCCTGCTCAAAAATCTTCGAAAAAGCCTGCGAGAGGTATACAAAAATCTAAAAATGCATTTTCAATGCAACAAATTGCAAAAGTGCTAGATAAAGCGAATAAGGCAGATATCAAATTGTTGAAAGATCATTGGCAAGAAGTGATTGATCATGCCAAAAACAATGATAAAAAATCACTCGTTAGTTTATTGCAAAATTCGGAACCTGTGGCGGCAAGCGAAGATCACGTACTTGTGAAATTTGAGGAAGAGATCCATTGTGAAATCGTCAATAAAGACGACGAGAAACGTAGTAGTATAGAAAGTGTTGTATGTAATATCGTTAATAAAAACGTTAAAGTTGTTGGTGTACCATCAGATCAATGGCAAAGAGTTCGAACGGAGTATTTACAAAATCGTAAAAACGAAGGCGATGATATGCCAAAGCAACAAGCGCAACAAACAGATATTGCTCAAAAAGCAAAAGATCTTTTCGGTGAAGAAACTGTACATGTGATAGATGAAGAGTGATACATGACAAGCGATATAATCGTATGTATAATGAAAGAAACATCATTTTATTGATAAATATTTATTGATTTTCAAGGAGGAAATGGAATATGCGCGGTGGCGGAAACATGCAACAAATGATGAAACAAATGCAAAAAATGCAAAAGAAAATGGCTCAAGAACAAGAAAAACTTAAAGAAGAGCGTATTGTAGGAACAGCTGGCGGTGGCATGGTTGCAGTTACTGTAACTGGTCATAAAGAAGTTGTCGACGTTGAAATCAAAGAAGAAGCTGTAGACCCAGATGATATTGAAATGCTACAAGACTTAGTTTTAGCAGCTACTAATGAAGCGATGAATAAAGCTGATGAGCTTACTCAAGAACGTTTAGGTAAACATACTCAAGGCTTAAACATCCCTGGAATGTGATTATAGATGCATTATCCAGAACCTATATCAAAGCTTATTGATAGCTTTATGAAATTGCCAGGCATTGGTCCAAAGACAGCCCAACGTCTGGCTTTTCATACCTTAGATATGAAAGAAGACGATGTTGTTCAGTTTGCCAAAGCATTAGTAGATGTTAAGAGAGAATTAACATATTGTAGCGTATGTGGTCACATTACTGAAAATGATCCATGTTATATTTGTGAAGATAAGCAAAGAGATCGTTCAGTTATTTGTGTTGTGGAAGATGACAAAGATGTCATAGCTATGGAAAAAATGAGAGAATACAAAGGTTTATATCACGTTTTACATGGGTCTATTTCGCCTATGGACGGAATTGGACCAGAAGATATTAATATTCCTTCATTGATTGAACGCTTGAAAAACGATGAAGTTAGCGAATTAATCTTAGCTATGAACCCGAACTTAGAGGGGGAATCTACAGCCATGTATATTTCTAGATTAGTTAAGCCTATAGGTATCAAAGTGACGAGATTAGCACAAGGGTTATCGGTAGGTGGCGATTTAGAGTATGCTGACGAAGTAACATTATCTAAAGCAATCGCAGGTAGAACAGAAATGTAATGTCTTCTATTAAACATTTTTGAATTTAATACTATAGTAAGAAAAGTCACAGTGTAATCATTGTGGCTTTTTTTATGGTGTGGTGTGATGTGCTGCTTTATTTTGTGGTGTGTTGGTGGCATGGTTTACCTGGTTTTACTGAGGGTGGGGAATATTTAGGAAGCAAATCGTTGGTTGTGATTTGTTACTTCTAATAGTAATGATTCGAATTGGATTATCGAAGTAGGAATACCGTTGTGATGTGTTGGTGTTATGGTTTATCTGGTTTTACTGAGGGATGGGTAATCTTAAAGAAGCAAATCGTTGATTGTGATTTGTTACTTCTAATAATAATGATTCGAATTGGATTATCTAAGTAGGAATACCGTTGTGGTGTGTTCGTGCTATTAATTTGATAAATGCGGTTGATGGTTAATGACTATGCAAATGAAATTCTTTTGTAATTGAAATGATAGATGCTGGCTTAGTAGTTGTATTTCTTTGGTCTAAAGCTTATTAAATCAGCCTGTATAGCGGTGTTTTGAGAGATTATTTAAAACTTGTAAATTTATTTTTAATTTCTGGTAAAAAAATAACGTTCTGTTTTGCGGTTTTTTTATTATCTTTTCATAAAAATAACCACCTTATTTGTTTTAGAAAACGTACTATTCACAATTGTAATTTCTTTAAGTTCGATTTTTAGAATGAGAGCGTTCAGAATGGATAGTAAAGGTGTAATTTTTACTGTTGTTAAGCAGTTTGAAAGCCTGTATAGTATTTATTTGTTGAGGCAAACAAAACAACTCAACTTAAGAAATAACTTGAATTACTAACGAAAATTAATTTTAAAAAGTTGTTGACTTAAATGTTAATAAAATGTATAATTAATTCTTGTCGGTAAGAAAAATGAACATTGAAAACTGAATGACAATATGTCAACGTTAATTCCAAAAAACGTAACTATAAGTTACAAACATTATTTAGTATTTATGAGCTAATCAAACATCATAATTTTTATGGAGAGTTTGATCC
>OFLO01000105.1_pt1 | contig 45373 bp, 39 predicted proteins | sample 1540831 | NCBI WGS metagenome assembly OFLO01 (sample SAMEA4413049, study PRJEB24355) | metagenome | biome: human; feature: gut; material: faeces | place: United Kingdom | collected 2010 | reverse complement strand
GTCGTTAGACAGTAAATTGGTAGTTGTGGATTTTGTGTTTGGTTTTTTAGATGTGTTGTTGTGTTGTGTGTTTTTTGTTTTTTTTTTTTTTTAATGATACTGCGACCACCGAGATCTACACTCCCTACACGACGCTCTGCCGGTCTGCTTGGACGTCGTCTCGCACATGAGAACCCGCCCGACTCCGTCGTGGACCAGGACGTGGGAGATGACCCGTTTGGTGGGCAGCACCGAGTCGAGCATGCCGGTGTGACCGGTCCGGGTGTAGATCTCGTCGGTGGCCAGTCGGGAGTAGACGAATTCGTCCATCCAACCATCCCCTCGGCTGCCAGCTTGGCGCAGCCGCCCCTCACGCCGGTATCCGGCCCGGTGCAGGGCATGGATGACCTCTCCGTCGTCGACGGCCACCCGGGCCTCCAGACGACGCACCTTGTGACCGAGGATGGCGTCGTCGGAGGTCAAGGAAATGGCCCGCGTCAGACCCTCCGGATATGGCGGATCGTCGAGCAGCAGGCGACCACAGTCGCCCACCACCTCGACCTGAATCCGAAAGTCCTCGGGATCGGACTCGTCATCGACCACGAACAATCCTCCTTGCCAGAATCACTGCATTCCCGGATCGCCGGGCAGAGCAGCAGTCGCCGAGGGATCGTGGCGCAGCCACACCGAGCCCATCGGCGGGACGCACACGGTGGCGACGGCCGGGAAACGATCGGGAACCGGAAGCGGGGTGGCCACGACCTGGCCGAGGTTGCCGAACTCTCCCGTTCCGTCGTACTCCAAGGAATCGGTGTTGAGGATCTCGGTCCACACACCCTCCGCGGGTAGTCCGACGCGGTAGTCGGTCTGCGGGTTGGGGGAGAAGTTCGTGAAGCAGGCGATCGTCGAGCCGTCCTCGCTGCGGCGCAGCCAGGAGAACAGATTGTTGCCGGCGTCGTCGGCGTTGATCCATTCGAATCCACGCGGATCGCTGTCGAGCTGCCACAGGGCGGGGTTCTCCTTGTAGATCATGTTGAGATCGCGGAAGAGGCGCTTGAGACCACCGTGACCCCACAGATCAGCGACGAACCACTCGAGGCTGGCGGACTCGTCGAACTCGTGACGCTGGCCGAACTCCTGACCCATGAAGATGAGCTGCTTGCCCGGGAAGGACCACATGTAGGAGTAGAAGGCTCGCAGGGACGCGAACTGCTGCCAGTCGTCACCGGGGATCTTGTTGATCATGGATCCCTTGCCGTGCACGACCTCGTCATGGCTGATCGGCAGGATGAAGTTCTCCGAGTACTGGTACACCATGGCGAAGGTCATCTCGCCGTGGTGATACTGGCGATGGAACGGATTGAGCTCCATGTAGCGCAAGGAGTCGTTCATCCAACCCATGTTCCACTTGAACCCGAATCCCAGGCCGCCGTGATCGACCGGCTTGGTGATGCCGGGGAAGCTGGTCGACTCCTCGGCAATCATGAGGATGCCGGGGTGGCGCGAGTACAGGTGTGAGTTGACGTAGCGCAGGAAGTCGATGGCCTCCAGGTTCTCGCGTCCGCCGTACTTGTTGGGCACCCACTGACCCTCCTCGCGAGAGTAGTCCAGGTACAGCATCGAGGCGACGGCGTCGACGCGCAGACCGTCGACGTGGAACTCGCTGATCCAGTACAGCGCGTTGGAGACGAGGAAGGACTTCACCTCGTTGCGGCCGTAGTTGAAGATGTAGGTGCCCCAGTCCACGTGCTCGCCCTGGCGCGGATCGGCGTGCTCGTAGAGGGCGGTGCCGTCGAAGCGTCCCAGTGCCCAGTTGTCCTTGGGGAAGTGCCCCGGAACCCAGTCCATGATGACGCCGATGCCAGCCTGGTGGAGCTTGTCGATGAGGTAACGCAGGTCGTCGGGGGAGCCGTAACGGCTGGTCGGTGAGAAGTATCCGGTGACCTGGTAACCCCAGGACGGGGCGAAGGGATGCTCGGCCAGCGGCATGAACTCCACGTGGGTGTAGCCCTGCCACAGCACGTAGTCGACCAGTTCGTCAGCCAGCTGACGGTAGCTCAGTCCATGACGCCATCCGCCCAGGTGGACCTCGTAGACGCTCATCGGCTCGGCATGGGCGTGCGAGGCCTCACGGTGGGCGATCCACTCGTCGTCATTCCACTCGTAGTGGGTCTCGGTGACGATGGACGCGTTCTGCGGGGCCTGCTCGGAGTAGCGGGCCATCGGGTCAACCTTCTCGTGCCAGTTGCCCCACTGGTCCTGGATGCGGAACTTGTAGAGAGTGCCTTCGCCCACTCCCTCAATGAAGGTGCCCCAGACGCCAGATCCCGGGATGAGACGCATTGGGTCGCCGGTCCACCAGTTGAAGTCCGCGATCACCTCGACGGCCCGGGCGTTGGGGGCCCAGAGGGCAAAGCGGGTTCCGGTGATGGAGCCGCGCTCCTCGTCGGTAATGGTGACGACGTGGGAGCCGAGTCGCTTCCACACCTCCGTGTCCCCACCGGAATGGAACCCCTCGAGGTCCCAACCGGTGAGTCCTCCGAACTCATCGTGAGCCATGTCGTCCTCCTGGCATGTCGTTGGTGTGGATATCGCCGTCGGGTCGGTGACTCGACGGGGGTGCGTGGGGCGGGGACATCATCAATCCTGCACCATCGCCCGAATGGCCGACAACGGGATGTCAACCCAGGCCGGCCGGTTGAGGGTTTCATAGACGGTTTCGTATCCGGCCTTGTCGGCCTCGTAGGCGGCCAAGACGTCGCGTTCGGCGTCGTCCGGGCGACCATAGCCATCCAGGAAGGCATCGCGGGCTCGTTGTGCCCAGGCCAATGTCTCCGGCGCGGTGGGTTCGGCATGGGCCGAGGTGGCATAGGACAGTGAGCGCACCATTCCTGCCACGTCACGCCAGCGGGAGTCCGGCAGGCGACGTTCGGCCAGGGGCTTGAGGGGTTCGCCCTCGAAGTCGATGATCCGCCAGCCGTCGGGGGTCAGCAGGGTTTGTCCGAGGTGGAAGTCACCGTGCACCGCCTGAGCGGCTAGGCGGCGACCGCGCAGCTTCTCGAAACGTGTGGCGAGGAGGTCGCGGTGTGGCTCCAGCGCCGGGGCTGCCGTCACTGCAGCGTCGAGACGACGCACCATGTCGTCGGCAATCTGGTCCCCGTCCAACTCGGCCGTCCCAAAGGTCTGCTCCAACGCAGAGTGGATGGTTCGCAGGCATCGGCCCAGGTCGGCGACGAGATCGGTGATGTCCTCCAGATCGGCAGCTTTGTCGGTGATGAGTTCCCAGCCATCCTGGGGATGTGGAAGCCGCTCGATGATCATGGCCAGATCGGTCTGGATGTCCTCGTCAGCTGGGATCTGTCCGGAGATGTGACCGTAGAGCTTGGCCACCGAGGAGACGCCGGCGTCATTGAGGGCGCCGTGAATGGTGATGTCGAGATTGTCGCCGGGTTCGAGGCGGCGGAACATCTTGACGATGATGGCGTCGCCAACCATGATCGAGGTGTTCGACTGCTCACCGCCAAAGCGCTCGGCGGTCCGAACCGGTTCAGGTGCCTCCAAGCGGCGATGGAGCTGCCATGAGTCATCCGCGGCCTGAGGATCAGCCTCGAGGATCGTCCTGGCCCACACTGTCAGGGCCTCCTGGTCGGTGGTGGCGTCGCTGACCGTGACGGGCTCACCATCGACGTGAATCTGCGTCAGTCCCGCAGAACTGCCGGGGCGCAGGGCCAGTAGGAGCTGATAGTACTCCTCCGGGGCCTGCGGGTAACAGACCAGGGCAATGACGGGCACCACTTTGAGGTCGTGCTCGTCAACGACCGGAGCCAGCGGCAGCAACCTGGCCAGGGTGCCATCTCGGCCCTTGCCGGAGAACCATCGAGCGGTACTGATGTGGTCCCAGAGGCGGTCCCGGACGTCTGCGTCGTCCCAGTCGGTCATGGCTTCTCCTCTCCGGTCATCTGCAGCCATCGGTAGCCGTAGGGCGGCATCGGAACCGTCAGGGTTCCGTCGGCTTCCACCGGCTGGGCATCCTGGCCGTGAATGAGGGACGTTCCGGTCACACCTGCGAACTGCGGCAGGATGAGGGTGACGGTCCTATCGGTGTCCGACAGATTGGCCAGGCACAGGATCGTCTCGTCCTCGTCGTGGCGCAGGAAGGACATCACGGCCATGTCCTCCGCCTCCAGATCGGTGAACTCTCCGGTACCGAAAACGGGGTGCCGACGACGGATGCCCAACATGGCGCGGGTCCACACCAACAGGGAGGATGGGTCATCCATCTGACGGGCGACGTTGACGTGTTCCGGGCCGTGACCGAAGGTGCGGATGAGTGGGAGATGGAAGTCCTCCGGCAGCGCGGTCGAGAATCCGGCCGTCTCGGAATCATCCCACTGCATCGGGGTGCGCACGCCGTCGCGGTCAGGAAGCCAAGGGTCGTCGCCCATGCCGATCTCGTCGCCGTAATAGAGAACCGGGGAGCCGGGCAGGGACAGCAGCATGGCGTTGAGCAGACGAACCCTGGCCTCGTCGTTGTCGACCAGGGGGCTCAACCGGCGACGAATGCCCAGGTTGCATCGCCAGCGCGGCTCGGGAGCATATTCCTCCCACATGTACTGACGGTCTTCCTCGGTCACCATCTCGAGGGTGAGTTCGTCATGGTTGCGGAGGAAGGTTCCCCACTGACAACCTGCCGGGATGTCCGGTGTGGAGGCGAGGATCTCGCTGATGCACTCCCGTGATCCGCGGCGCAGCCCCATGTACAGGCGTGGCATGACGGGGAAGTGGAAGGCCATCTGGCACTCATCACCGTCACCGAAGTACTCGACGACGTCGTCAGGCCACTGATTGGCCTCGCACAGCAGGATGCGTCCCGGGTACTCCTCGTCGACCATTGCGCGCAGCTGTTTGAGGATCTTGTGGGTTCCCGGCAGGTTCTCGCAGCTCGTTCCCTCGGCCTCGATGAGGTAGGGGACGGCGTCGAGACGGAAACCGTCGATGCCCAGGTCCATCCAGAATCGGACGGCGTCGAGCATCTCCTCCATGACCCGGGGCTCCTCGAAGTTGAGGTCGGGCTGGTGGTGGAAGAAGCGGTGCCAGTAGAACTGCTTGCGCTCGGAGTCCCACGACCAGTTGGAGTCCTCGGTGTCGCAGAAGATGATGCGAGCGTCCGAATAGGCCTCGTCGGTGTCGGCCCAGACGTAGTAGTTGCCGTAGGGGCCGTCGGGATCGGCACGCGAGGACTGGAACCACGGGTGGGAGTCCGAGGTGTGGTTCATGACGAAGTCGATGATGACGCGCAGGCCACGGTCGTGAGCGGCGTCGAGGAAGACCTTGAAGTCCTCGATCGTTCCCAACTCCTCACGGATCCAGCGGTAGTCGCGGATGTCGTAACCGCCGTCGTGCAGGGGGGAGTCGTAGAAGGGCGGAAGCCACAGGCAGTCCACTCCCAGCCACTGCAGATAGTCGAGCTTCTCCGTCAGACCCTTGAAGTCGCCGATGCCGTCTCCGTTGGAGTCCTTGAAGGATCGCACCAGGACCTCGTAGAACACTGCGGTGCGGAACCACTCGGTCTCCGTCCGATCGATGGAACCGACCGGGTGGATCGCGTCGAGCCTGGCCTGCAACTGGGCCGAGGTGAGCCCGAGGGCCCCGGTCGGTGCCAGGGTCTCGGGAATCTCCTCGGCGGGAGTGTAGGAGGAATGGGTCATGAGGTGCTCTTTCGCACGTGCAGGATGTGGGCCGGCTGGGCGGGGTAGAGCTTGACGAAGGCCTGTTGTCCCCAGGTGAAGTCGGCACCCGTGAGCTCGTCGTGGACCTCGAAGGTGTCGTCGTTGCCAAGGCCAAGGGCAGCCATGTCCAGCATGATCTGGGACTCCACGCCCCACACCGGATCCAGCGAGATGACGATGATGACGACGTCATCCACCGCCTTCTTGGAGAAGACGAGGACATTGTCATGGGGAGCATGGTGAATGGTCGTGTCACGCAGCTGCTGCAAGGCCGGATGAGCGCGACGGATCTCATTGAGACGAGTCACGAGCAGTTTGATGTTCGGTTCGGAGTCGAAGTCGCGGGGACGGTACTCATACTTCTCGGAGTGTGCGTACTCCTCGCGTCCCGGCAGCGGCTCGTGCTCGCAGATCTCGAAGCCCGAGTACATGCCCCACGACGGGCTCATGGTCGCAGCCAGGATTGCGCGGATGGCGAATCCGGCCGGGTTGCCATCGTTGAGGTAGATCGGGTTGATGTCCGGGGTGTTGGTGAAGAAGTTCGGACGGTAGAAGTGCGAGGTCTGGTGGGAGACCTCGTCGAGGTACTCCTCCAACTCCCACTTGGCGGTGCGCCAGGTGAAGTAGGAGTAGCCCTGCTGGAAGCCGACCTTGCCAAGGGCAGCCATCATCTCGGGACGGGTGAAGGCCTCGGCCAGGAAGATGACCTCGGGATGACGACGATGCACCTGCTCCATGAGCCAGGCCCAGAAGTTGACCGGCTTGGTGTGCGGGTTGTCGACGCGGAAGATCGTCACCCCGTGAGAGATCCACAGCTCGAGCAGCCTCAGGCACTCGTCGTAGATTCCCTCCGGGGCGTTGTCGAAGTTGATCGGGTAGATGTCCTGGTACTTCTTCGGTGGGTTCTCCGCGTAGGCGATGGTGCCGTCGACGCGGGTGGTGAACCACTCCGGGTGCTCCTGCACCCACGGGTGGTCCGGGGATGCCTGCAGGGCGAAGTCCAGGGCTACCTCCATACCCAGGTCATGGGCGTGGGCGACGAAGCGGTCGAAGTCCGCGAAGGTGCCAAGATCTGGGTGGATGGCGTCATGGCCGCCAGCCGGGGAACCAATGGCCCATGGCGAACCGGGATCGTCGGGCCCGGGGGTCAGGGTGTTGTCCCTGCCCTTGCGGAAAGCAGTTCCGATGGGGTGGATCGGTGGCAGGTAGACGACGTCGAATCCCATCGCAGCAGCGGCGTCCAATCGCTCCCAGGAGGAGTCGAAGGTGCCGGAGACCCAGTGGCCGTCCTCGTCGATGTGAGCTCCCTGGGAGCGCGGGAAGAATTCGTACCAGGAGCCGTAGAGGGCGCGGCGCCTCTCGACCCGCAGCGGGGCCGGGGTGGTGGGAGAGGTCAATGGGCGCGGAGCGTGGACGCGCATCGCCTCGGAGAGGGCGACGGTGTTGACGACCTGGCGCAGTGAATCAGGTGCGTGGTCAGGGGTGAGGCTGGCATCGGCCTCGCGCAGGGCTACCACGGCGTCGGCGTCGCCGGCCTGCTCGGCGTGCTCGATGGCTTCACCGATGAGGGCGTGGCCCTCGGCACAGACGAGTTCGACGTCGATCCCGGCGGCCAGCTTGGCGTCGGCATTGTGGTGCCAGGTGCCCCAGGTGTCCGACCATCCCTCAACATGCATCGTCCAATCACCCTCGACACCCGCCGCGACGCGTGCTTTCCAGATGTCCAGGCCCCAGGGATCGACCTGGTGCATGTCGGTGACGTGACGGTTGCCATCCGGATCAGTGAGGATGACGCTGGCGCCGACGGCGTCATGGCCCTCGCGAAAGACATTGGCCGTGACCTCGAACTCCTCGTCAACGACGGAGTAGATCGGCAGCTGACCGCTCTCGACCTCGGGACAGACGTTGTGGACGGGGATGCGCCCGAAACCACGCAGCGGGGGACGACCGAGGACGTCGATGGCCACGGCTGTAGGATCCGGCTCACAGGCGGAGTCGGGGCTGGCCGGGAGCCCAGGTGAATCCGGGGACTCAGGCGACGGAGACGACTCCGGGGAGGGAGCCGACTTCGGCGAGTCAGCGGGGATGACAGGGGCCATCGGTTCGGGTGAGGGTTCCGGGGCAGGGGGCGTCATCTGCACGTCCTCGTCATCGGGGCCATTCTCGTCTTGACGGCGGTCTCGCCTGTTGATCCTCCACACGGACCACAGGCTACCGTGGCTGGTTCCGGGGCGTCATGATTCGGACCAGCGCCGCAGTGACAGTCTCGACCCGAATTCTCGGAGCAAGGCTTGGGAAGGTGCGCACTGACCACTGGCTTACGGCTCTAGCCCTGAAATGTGCTGACGAGAACGGCGGATGAACCTCTCGATCCATCCGCCTCAGGTGCGCTTGGCGCGTAACTGATGTCCGGAATCAGGCCTCATCTTTGGCCAATGAGGCCTGCATGACGACGACGCACCTGCTGGGCAGGGTAATCGACAGCCCGGCGGGGACCGGCTCGTCAGGGATCTCGCCCGGCAGGGTCGTGGCGGCAGCCACCTGCCAGGACTCACCCCAGCGGGGACTCGGCAGGGTGATCTCAGTCGGATGATCTCCGGCGTGGAACCAGATGAGAAAGGCTTCGTTGTCGTCGGAGGTGTACATGCCAAGGGTGCGACGACCCTCGTCATGCCAGTCATCGGTGACCATCTCGCCACCGTGACCGGAGAACCATGCCAGGTCGGCCCGGCGCGGGCGCGCATCGGTCGAACGACCCACCGGGTCATGGTGACGGTAGATCGAGGGGCGGAGGACAGGGTGCTCGCGGCGCAGGGTGGTGATGGTGCGGACGAGATCAGTGACGTCGGACCAGTCCTCGGCGTCGTCCCAGTCCATCCACGAGATGGGGGAGTCCTGGCAGTAGGCGTTGTTGTTGCCCTGCTGGGTACGACCCATCTCGTCGCCGGCGGTGATCATCGGCACACCGGTGGCCAGCAGCAAGGTGGAAACGAGGTTGCGGACCTGACGATGACGTAGCATGACGATGGACTGGTCGGTCGTCTCACCCTCCCAGCCACAGTTCCAGGAGCGGTTGTCATTGGACCCGTCGTGGTTGTCCTCACCGTTGTCCTGGTTGTGCTTCATGTCATAGGTGACGAGATCACGCATAGTGAAGCCGTCATGGGCGGTGATGAAGTTGACGCTCGAGATTGGCTGACCGTAGAGGTCCGGGGATCCGCACAGCCGGGTGGCGAGTTCCTCGACCCCGCAGACGGCACCGCGCCAGAAATCGCGGATGTAGTTGCGGAAGCGGTCGTTCCACTCGCTCCAATGAGGGCCCCAAGCGCCTACCTGATAACCGTAGGGGCCCAGATCCCACGGTTCGGCGATGTGCTTGACCTTGTTGAGGACCGGATCGTCGACGAGGGCCTGCTTGAAGGGATGGTTCTGGTCAACCCCGTGGGACTTGTCACGGATGAGGGTGGTCGCCAGGTCGTAGCGGAAACCGTCAACACCCATCTCGGTGACCCAGTACCGCAGCGAGTCGAGAACCAGGCCGAGGACTTCCGGATGGGAGGTGTCGACCGAGTTGCCGCAGCCGGTGACGTCGTAGTCGTTGCGGTGATCATTGTTGAGTCGGTAGTAGGACTCGTGATCGATACCGCGGAAGGACAGCGTCGGTCCCTCGTGACCACCTTCGCCGGTGTGGTTGTAGACGACGTCGAGGATGACCTCGATGTCGGCCTCGTGGAAGGCCGTCACCATCTCCTTGAACTCACGCACCTGGGCACCCGTGGAACCCACCGAGCAGTAAGCGGCGTGAGGAGCGAAGAACCCCAGGGTGTTGTATCCCCAGTAGTTCGACAGTCCCCGGCCCACGACGAAGGGTTCGGAGACGAACTGCTGGATGGGCAGCAACTCAATGGCAGTGACGCCGATGGCCTTGAGGTGCTCGATGACGGCCGGGTAGGCCAGACCGGCATAGGTGCCGCGCAGATGCTCGGGGACGAGGGGATGCAGCCGGGTGTAACCCTTGACGTGGGTCTCGTAGATGACCGACTCGCTGATGTCCCGGCGGTGTTCGATGGGCTTGGGAGGCTCGGAATCCTCGATCACCACGGCGAGCGGGACCGAGTTCGCGTCGTCGGTCGGATCCGGCTCGTAATTGGACTCCGGGGTGTGATCCATGATCGGTCCGTGGTAGTCGACACCTGCCGTGATGGCCTTGGCATATGGGTCGAGCAGCAGCTTGGCCGGGTTGAACCTCATACCGCGATCGGGATCCCATGGACCGTGAACTCGGTAGCCGTAGCGCTGGCCGGCCGTGACGTCAGGGACCTCGATCGTCCAGACCCCATGCTCGTCCATGGTCATGTCGTGGTTGACCTGTGACCTGTCATCTGCCACGAGTGCCAGCTCGACGCGCTCTGCGCGTGGTGCCCACAACCCGAAACGGCAACCGTCGTCAATGAGGGTGGAGCCAAGCGCACTGGTGTCGAATGACGCCGTGTTGGTGTCGGTCACAATAAGGGCCTTTCGTCGGGGATGTTGGCCGGAACATCGGCGGACCGACGAATCATTTTAGTCTGAGTCGGCCGCGGCGTCCGCAGGAGCGAGAACGCGCAATTCCATACCCTGCCGATCGGCAGTAGCGTCAAGGAGTCGCCAGGAAGGACAGGTATGTCGCAATCGCAGCCCGACTCAGTACATCACTCTCGTGCCTATTTCGACCACGCGGCGACCTCCCCGCTGCGCCCGGAAGCCTTGGCCGCGATGGCCGAACCGGTGCCCGGAAACCCTGGTGCCATTCACGGTTCAGGCCGCGCGGCGAGGGCTTTGCTGGAAGATGCGCGAGAGGAGGTCGCCAGCCTGCTCGGAACGGGTCCGTTGGAGATCGTGTTCACCAGCGGAGGAACGGAGGCCGACATGTTGGGCATTATGGGAGCGGCCCGTCATGGCCACGCACTGATCTCGGCAGTGGAGCATCCCGCCGTCGGTACGGTGACCTCGCCATGGCTGCTTGGCGAACGGGTGGGGGTGCTTCCGGTCGACGACACGGGAGTCGTGGACCCTGATTCGATTGCTGCGAGCCCACTGAGCAGCGACCTCGACGTCGTCTCGGTGATGGCCGTCAACAACGAGACCGGCGCACGCCAACCCGTTGACCAGATCACCGAACAGGCCCATCGGGCCGGAGCCCTCATGCACACCGACGCCGTCCAGGCCCTTGGCCATGTTCCGGTGGACCTCGACGAGTGGGGAGCGGACCTGGCGTCCTTCTCCGCACACAAGATCGGTGGACCCGTCGGAATCGGGGCACTCTGGGTCCGCAGGGGAGTCGAGGTGCATCCGGTCTCCCCGGGAGGTGGGCAGCAGTACGGGATTCGCTCCGGCACCCAGCCGGTCGCGCTGGCTCGAGGTTTCGCGGCTGCTCTGCGGGCCTGCGTCAATGAGTTCGACGAGAAGACGGTTCAATGGCAGGCATGGCGGGAACGGATCGTTGAGTCGTGCCGACAGATCCCTGGGGCCAGCGTGGATGATGCCGGCACGACGAGCCCCACGATCATCCATCTCAGCGTGGCCGGAGTACGCGGGACCGACGTCGTCATGCTCGCGGACCGGGACGGGGTCGACCTGTCGGCCGGATCGGCGTGCCATGCCGGGGTTTCCCGTCCCTCACCGACGCTGCTGGCCATGGGTCGTGACGACGAGGCAGCATCGTCGGGAGTGAGGATCTCGATGGGTTACAGCACCACCGAGGCCGAGGTTGATCGTCTGCTCACCGTCCTGCCTGCGGTCATCTCGCAGGCCAGCGGGGCGCGGTGAGTCGGCGTCAACCCCTATCATCGACATTCCCGCCGGGATCACGTTCCCACCATTGATCCGTATCCCTACACGTTCACGGAGAGGAAGCACTGTGAAGGTTCTCGCTGCCATGTCGGGAGGAGTCGACTCCGCCGTCGCCGCTGCCCGTCTCGTCGCGGCAGGCCACGACGTCACCGGTGTGCATCTGGCGCTGTCACGCAACCCGCGTTCCCATCGGGAAGGGTCACGAGGATGCTGCTCCCTGGAGGACTCCTTTGACGCCCGGCGGGCCGCGGACAAGCTGGGGATCCCGTTCTACGTGTGGGATTTCTCCGACCGCTTCGCCGAGGAGGTCATCGACCCCTTCATCGCTGAGTACCAGGCCGGCCGCACCCCCAATCCCTGCCTGCGATGCAATGAGAGGATCAAGTTCGCGGCCCTGCTGGAACGCGGTCTCGACCTGGGATATGACGCCGTCGCCACCGGCCATTACGCCCGGACTGAGGTCGACGATGGAATGACGAAGCTGTACCGCTCGGTCGACCCGGGCAAGGACCAGTCCTATGTACTGGCTGTCCTCAACCAGGATCAGCTGTCCCATTCGTTGTTCCCGCTGGGGAATTCCTTCAAGACTGATGTGCGACGGGAAGCGGCGGATCTTGGTTTGTCGGTGGCTGACAAACCTGATTCCAACGACATCTGTTTCATCCCGGACGGGGACACGCCAGGTTGGCTCTCGGAGAAGATCGGCTCGGCCGCCGGAGAGATCCGCGATGAGTCCGGGGCTGTTGTCGGTCATCACGACGGGTACCACCATTTCACCATTGGCCAGCGGAGAGGTCTTCGGCTCGGAGTTCCGGCCCCGGATGGCAAGCCGCGATACGTCCTCGACATCGAACCGGTCAACAACACCGTGGTCGTCGGAGGAGCCGAAGGGCTGACCGTACGCCACGTCGAGGCCATCCGGCCGGTGTGGTGTTCTGGCGAGTCTGCCAAGACCTGGCACGGTCAGGTTCAGGTGAGAGCCCATGGGGATCCGGTTGACGCCACGATCACCACGGTCGCCGGTGGGGTGGTGATGGACCTCGAGCAGACCCTGCGCGGAGTCGCTCCCGGTCAGGCGGCGGTCTTCTACGACGGGGACCTCGTCGTCGGATCCGCAACCATATGCGGGACGGATCGAGCTGGAATGACGGCGGAGCAGGCAGCATGATCGCCACCGGTATTGGGTCGCTGCCCGGCACCGACATGCGCGGCAGCGTGGCTGCGATGGCCGAGATCTTCGACGAGCTCATCCCGTTGCCAGAATTACCGGCCCGCGGAGTCAGTGGTCAAATGGTCGGGAGGGCGACGGCCCTCCTCGTCGATCTGCCGGTTGATCATGGCCCGGGCGGATGGCGGCTCGCGGACGCCACCGACCATGCCGCTCGCTCGGCACGATCCCTTCTGCGCAACGACCTCGATGACCTCGAGGAGGTGCTGGCCGACGAGGAGGCCACCGTCAAGATCACTGTGGCCGGTCCTCTCACCCTTGCCACTGGCCTGCACATGCGCGCCGGGGAGTCGATCCTCGCGGATTCCTCGGCCCTGAACGACGTCACGGCCAGCCTGGCGGAGGGGATCAGCCAGCTTCTGACCGAACTGCGACGCCGGATGCCACGCGTGACCTGGACGATGCAGATCGACGAGCCTGCTGCTCCTGCCGTTCTCGCGGGATCCATTCCGACCCAGTCGGGTCTCTATCGGCATCCGGCCATGGAGGCCACCACGGCGACGCGGCTCTGGCAGACGGTCGTCAGTAGCTGTGAGGAGGTCTCGACGGGACTGCACTGTTGTGGCCATCCCATCCCATGGGCGCCGGCCGGCAAGGCCGGATTCACCACGATGTGGTGCGAGATCACAGACGCGGTGTCATTGGACTCCGCCGCGCAATGGGTGGAGTCAGGTGGACGGCTGGGCATGGGAGTCGTCGACACCATGACGGTCGATCAGGTGCCACCGGTGGATCGCCTCATCGACCGTGTGCTGTGGTTGGCGCGACGCACCCAGGTGGATCCCACCCTGCTGAGGGCAGGGGTGCTGAGCCCTGCCTGCGGGCTCGCCGGCTGGTTCCGTCAATCGGCTGCCGAGGTCTGCCGGACGGTGAGACGGGCAGCTGACCTCGTCGATGAGCAGCTGGATCGGGCAGGCTGAGCAGGTAGGGTTCCGATCGTGGGTTTCTTCACCAATCTCAACCTTGACGGCCAGACGCCGGAGCGCACTAGGCCGCGTGTCGGTGAGAAACAGTGGGCTCCGACTGGAGTCCCGACCACGAAGCGCAAGAAGGTGCAACGAGTTCTCGCACCCGTCGCCTTCGTCGTCGCTCTCGCGGTGTTGGTCGGGGTGGGGTACTACTTCTTCCGCATCCTCGTCATGCGCGGGTGACAAGGGTCTTCACAGCGTCGCGCTGGTGTCAGATGATGATGTGGAACCCATACTGGGTCGCCAGGGCCAGGAGGTAACACCGGATGAAGAATCCGACGGTGACCCACAGCGAGAACCACCAGAAGTGCATCTTGGTCGTCGCCGCGTAGATGACGACGAGGTAGACCGGCGGGACACCGGTAATGGCTGAGAAGAACAGCAGAGGCATGCCCCATCGCGGGGTCTCGACCACGTGAGCAGCCTTGTCATTCCATCTCCGTAGACGCCACCGCCAGGATCCCTCCGGAACCGGTTTGGGCTCCTTGTGCTTGATCCATTGCGAATTCGATCCGCGTCGGATACCGATGAACATGATCTGTTTGCCGACGCCGTGGCCAAGAGCCAGCCCCAGGGCGACTTCCAGCGGGCCCAGGAGTTTTGATCCCAGGGCGCCGACGATGAACAACTCCGAATTGAGCACCGGCACCAAGCTGGAAGCCACGCCGAAGGCGAAGGCTGACAGAACCTGGTACCAGAACTGCCAGGTGAGGTAGACCTCCATGTGACCTCAGTTGGCTAGAGCGGCCATGTGCTGCAGACGATTGAGTTCGGAAGCCAGGAACCCTGGGCCTCCCTGACGTCCGGCAACCAGACAGCGCCCCCTCGCCAGTGGGACAGCGGCGATGACGGTGTCACCCCAACCTGGCATCCAGCCAGCCTCGAGCTCAGCGACATGGGAGCGATCCATCGGCGTCAGACGTGCGATGCCCTCAGGAGTGAATTCCGGAGACAGGGCAGTCGAGATGATGACCTGCTCATCGGCATCGAAAAGTGCCGACCAATGAGTGTGGAAGACGACTGGAACGGCACCACAGAGAATCTCGGCGGAATGCTTCGGGTCCTCGGACATCCGATTCAGGGCTGCGATGTCGGACTCAATACTCCAATTCTCCGGATACCTGCTCAGCCACAGCACATGAACTCCGTCCAGCATGTCGCAGGCCGATACCAAGGTGTCAGGCATCGTGGTTGGGGGAAGAGTCAGCATGAAGTCGTCGACGACGTAGTGATCGCCCTTTTCGACAATCTCGATCGCGGATATGTCGGCATCGGCGGTGCCCATGGCGGTCGCCACCGAGCCCAGGGAACCCGGCGTGTCTGGCAGCTGAATACGAATCATGAGCACTCACTCATTGTTGCGGGTGGATCCGACGATCCCAAACTGAATTCGTGTTCCGGCGGGTCATCATCGAGGGAGGAGGTGCTCATCTGGCAGTCATGTCGGCCAGTGGTCCTAGGAGTCGGCCAGTGGTCCTAGGATGGTCCGAGGGCATTCCCGCCCCCATGCCGTCAACCAGGAGATTCATCGTGGCCCTCACGCCGGATGACGTCGTCCGCCTGGCCGGCCTGGCACGCATCGACCTCACTGACGACGAGACCGCGTATCTGGTTCCTCAGCTTGACGCGATCCTCGACGCCGTGGCCGCAGTGTCAGCCGTCGCCACCGACGACGTGCCACCTACCTCGCACGCTCTGCCGCTGTCCAACGTCTTCCGCGAGGACGTCATCAAGGAGTCGATGTCGGCTGATGACGCCCTGGCCATGGCCCCTCACAGTGAGGATCAGCGCTTCCGTGTGCCCCGCATCCTGGACGAGGAGGCACAGTGAACGAGCTCGTGACCCTGACCGCCGCCGAACTCGGTGCGCGCATTGCGTCCCGCGAGGTCTCCAGCGAGGAGGTCACCCAGGCGCACCTGGACCGCATCGACGAGGTCGACGGCGACGTGCGTGCCTTCCTTCTGGTTGATCACGACGGCGCCCGGGAAACTGCCCGACGGATCGACTCTCGGATCGCCGACGGTGAGAAGCTCGGTCCGCTGGCCGGTGTGCCGCTGGCCGTTAAGGATCTCTTCTGCACCAAGGGGCTGGCCACCACGGCCTCATCCCGAATGTTGGAGGGATGGATCCCGCCCTATGACTCGACCATCGTCACCCGATGCAAGGACGCCGGCATGGTGATCCTGGGCAAGACGAACCTGGACGAGTTCGCCATGGGATCCTCGACCGAGACCTCTGCCTTCGGCCCCACCCACAACCCGTGGGACCTCGACCGAGTTCCTGGTGGCTCGGGCGGCGGATCCGCCGCCAGCCTGGCTGCTTTCCAGTCCCCGTTGGCTCTCGGTACCGACACCGGCGGGTCCATTCGTCAACCCGGTGCGGTGACCGGCACCGTCGGCATCAAGCCGACCTACGGGTCGACGTCCCGGTACGGCGTCATCGCGATGGCGTCTTCCCTGGACACCCCCGGACCCTGCGCTCGTACCGTCCTGGATGCGGCCCTGCTGCACCAGGTGATCGCCGGTCATGACTCGATGGACCAGACGACCATCGACCAGCCCGCCCCGGCCATCGTCGAGGCTGCGAACCAGCCGGACGTCGCCGGAATGCGGATCGGTGTCGTCACCGAATTCGCCGGCGAGGGGTACGACCCGCAGGTCGAGGCACGCTTCGACGAGGCCGTCGAGATCCTGACGAGTGCGGGAGCCGAGATCGTCGAGGTCTCCTGCCCCAACTTTGACCTGGCCCTGCCTGCCTACTACCTCATCCAACCCGCGGAGGTCTCCAGCAACCTGGCCCGATACGACGCCATGCGCTACGGCCTGCGCGTCGATGATGACGGCGGGCACTCTGCCGAGCAGGTCATGCGTGCCACCCGTGGTGCCGGATTCGGTGCCGAGGCCAAGCGTCGCATCATCCTGGGTACGTACGCCTTGTCGGCCGGCTACTACGACGCCTACTACGGCTCGGCCCAGAAGGTCCGCACCCTCATCCAGCGTGACTTCGAGAAGGCCTGGAAGACCTGTGACGTGCTCGTCTCCCCAGCCACCCCGACGACGGCATTCCGGCTGGGGGAGCGCACGGCCGACCCGATGGCGATGTATCGCTCCGACCTGTGCACCATTCCGGCCAACATGGCCGGCAGCCCTGCCGGGTCCTTCCCGATCGGCCTGTCCGAGACCGACGGCATGCCCGTCGGTATGCAGGTGATGGCCCCGATCATGGCGGATGACCGTGTCTACTGGGTCGGTGCGGCCCTGGAACGGCTGCTGAACGAGAAGTGGGGTGCCCCGCTGCTCGCGAAGGCTCCCGAACTGAGGGGAGAGGCATGATGGCGGACGAGCTGCTGCCCTATGACGAGGTGATGGCTGACTACGAGCCGGTCATCGGACTTGAGGTCCACGTCGAGCTGTCGACGGCGACCAAGATGTTCTGCGGATGTTCCACGGATACCGAGAAGGATCCCAACACCAACGTCTGCCCGGTCTGCCTGGGTCTTCCCGGATCGATGCCGGCCATTAACGGCCACGCCGTCGAGTCGGCCATCCGCATCGGTCTGGCCCTCAACTGCAAGATCGCCGAGTGGTGCCGCATGGCCCGGAAGAACTACTTCTACCCGGACATGACGAAGAATTACCAGACCTCGCAGTACGACGAGCCGATCTGCTACGACGGCTGTCTCGACGTCGAGGTCGACGGCGAGGTCTTCCGTGTCGAGATCGAGCGTGCCCACATGGAGGAGGACGCCGGAAAGTCCCTGCACGTCGGCGGATCTGACGGACGTATTTCCGGTGCCAGCCACTCTCTCATGGACTACAACCGCGCCGGCGTCCCGCTCATCGAGATCGTCACCAGGCCGATCCGTGGGCTGGGAGCCAAGGCGCCGCAGGTGGCACGGGCCTACATGGCTCAGCTGCGCGACATCATGGTCGCCCTGGGCGTCTCCGAGGCCAGGATGGAGCGAGGCAACCTGCGTTGTGATGCCAACGTCTCCCTCATGCCACGCGGAAGCAGCACCTTGGGCACCCGTACCGAGACCAAGAACGTCAACTCGCTGCGCTCGGTCGAAGGAGCCCTGACCTACGAGATCCAGCGTCAGGGATTCGTGTTGGCCGAGGGACGCAAGGTTCGTCAGCAGACCCGGATGTGGCAGGAGAGCGGCGAATACACCATCGCCGGACGCGACAAGTCCGACGCCGAGGACTACCGCTACTTCCCCGAGCCGGACTTGGTTCCGGTCGCGCCGTCCCGGGAATGGGTGGAGGAGCTGCGTGCTGGCCTGCCGGAACTTCCAGCTGCCAAGAAAGCTCGTCTGGCCTCCCAGTGGCAGTTCTCCGAGCTGGAGATGACTGCGGTTGTCAATGCCGGCGCCCTCGACCTCCTTGAGGAAACCGTCAACGCTGGCTGCCAGCCCGCTGCCGCGCGCAAGTGGTGGCTCACCGAGCTGTCTCGTCGTGCCAACGAGGCCGAGGTGGACCTGTCCGAGGTCGGTATGTCCCCGGCCCAGGTCGCCCAACTGCAGAAGCTCGTTGACGACGGTACCCTCACCGACAAGCTGGCCCGCCAGGTCATCGACGGTGTCATCGCTGGCGAGGGAGATCCTCAGCAGGTGGTCGATGGACGCGGTCTCGCCGTCGTCTCCGATGACGCCGCCCTTGGTGCTGCTGTTGACGACGTCATCGCTGCCAACCCGCAGATTGCCGAGAAGATCCGTGGTGGCAAGGTCCAGGCGGCTGGTGCTCTCATTGGTCAGGTCATGAAGGCCATGAGGGGTCAGGCAGACGCGAAGCGGGTCAGGGAGCTCATCCTCGAGAAGCTCTCCTGACCCACGCGGTTGAGTTCCTGCGCCCCGGCCCTCACAACGAGTGGTCGGAGCGCATGAACTCGGAGAGGGTGTCCGGCTCACCGAGGACGTCGACCTGGGCGACCGAGGTGCGCCCGGTGAGCAGTAGGAGGATTTCCGAGGGCTTGCCGACGATGGTGACGATGCGGTCACCGGGATGAAGGGTGACGGGGTCCCCCAGTCCGGTCATCTCCGCGCGCACGCCCACCGGGGAGCGACGAGTCAGAGCACGTCCGTACTTACGGATGATCCCCGCCAGTCGAAGCTCGGCGCGGTGGCCCAGTTGTCGGGGTCGCCAGCCGGGCTGGGCCCGAAGCAGATCCTCGTGGTGGATGAAGTACTCCATCGAGTTGGCGGCGGCGTCCATCCCCGGAACGCGGAAGATCGAGAAACGGCCTGGCCCCTGAGCGAAGCGTGCCACCAGATCCTCGAAGGATCCCGATGCCTCCATTTTGTCCGCACGGGCCTGTGTGACGGCGTCGAAGACGCTGACGGCCATACCGGGGATGGCCAATGGATCATTCTCCCGGAGCAGGACGTGGGTCAGCAGGTCTCGGGCGGTCCATCCCTCGCACAGAGTCGGGGCGTCGGGGCCAAGTCGTGACAGGTCTGCAGCCAGTCCGGCTCGTTCGTCTCGTGCCATGGACATTCAGGTCCTCCTTCGAGCTATGAGTCCATCTTGCCAGCACCGGTCCGAAACGCGGCGCGGACCCCAGATGTCGGTGATTCGGTGTTCAATGGGCCCGTGCTGACCGAAGAACCCACTCTCACCCCCGACGTCGCAGCGCGCCTGCGACGCAATGACGCCGGTCTGGTACCTGCCGTGGTCCAGGACGCCACGACCGGGGACGTCCTCATGATGGCTTGGATGGACGATGTCGCCCTGGCCCGTACCCTGGCCACTCGTCGTGCGACCTACTGGTCCCGGTCGCGTCAGGAGTACTGGGTCAAGGGGGAGACCTCCGGCCACACCCAGCACGTTCGTTCGGTTCAACTCGACTGTGACGGCGACACCCTGCTACTTCGCGTCGACCAGGTCGGAGGGGCATGCCACACCGGGGACCACACCTGTTTCGACGCCGATGTGCTCCTGGACGAGGTGGCCGAGTGATGATCGACGTCACCCCATCACGTGAGGAGTTCGCTGCCCTGGCGGAGGAGCACACTGTCGTCTCGGTACGGACCAAACTGATCTGCGATGACGACACCCCGATTGGTCTCTACCAGCATCTCTGCGGGGACAGACGACTGACCTTCCTGCTGGAGTCCGCTGAGTCGGGCATCTGGTCGCGGTGGTCCTTCATCGGAGTCATCACTCGCTGCGCCCTGACGTCCGACGGGCGTTCGGTGGAGTGGATCGGCGAACCGCCTGCGGGTTTGACGGTCAGTGATGACCCGCTCGGCGCCCTCAAGGAGGCCCTGGCCGCCCTGAACACCCCGGTTGAGTCTGGTCTTCCACCCTTGACGAGCGGTTTTGTTGGATATATCGGGTACGACATGGTTCGTCGTCTGGAGGATATCGGCGACGATCTCGTCGACGACCTGGGCCTTCCGGTGGCATGCCTCATGCTCGTCGGGGAGATGGCGGTCCTCGACCACCAGCGCGGCGAACTGTGGCTCATCTCCAACCAGGTGGTCGACGGAACCGATCTCGATCAGACTTACGACGACGCGGTTGACGCCCTCGAGGCGATGGTGACGAGGTTGGCCGAGCCGCGGGAGGTGTTGACGGCCCGTGCCGTGGACCGCGCCGCGAGTCAGGTACGGCGTCAACGCACGCCCAAAATATTCGGTGAGATGGTTGACACCGCCATCGAGCGCATTCGCGACGGTGACATCTTCCAGGTCGTCCCCAGCCAGCGCTTCGACGTCGAGACCGAGGCTGACGCCCTCGACATCTACCGTCAGCTGCGTCGCACCAATCCCAGTCCCTACCTCTACCTGCTGCGGTTACCTGGATTCGACGTCATCGGATCCTCCCCGGAGGCTCTGGTGACGGTGGCAGACGGTGTCGCGACGACTCACCCCATTGCCGGTACCCGCCCGCGCGGACGCACTGCGGCCGAGGACCGGGCCATGGAGGACGAGCTGCTGGCCGACCCCAAGGAGCGCTCCGAGCACACCATGCTTGTCGATCTGGGACGCAACGACCTGGGCCGGGTCTGCGTGCCCGGAACGGTCAACGTCACCGAGTTCATGCACGTGGGGCGATATTCCCACGTCATGCACCTGGAGGCGGCGGTGACCGGCCAGATCGTTGACGGCCTGGACGCCGTCGACGTGACGATGTCGTGTTTCCCGGCTGGCACCCTGTCCGGGGCACCGAAGATTTCCGCCATGCGGATCATCGAGGAGCTCGAGACCACCCGACGTGGCGTCTACGGTGGCGTCGTCGGGTACTTCGATCTGCACGGCAACTCGGACTGTGCCATTGCCATCCGGACCGCCGTCCTCAAGGACCAGGTCGCCCATGTGCAAGCCGGAGCCGGAATCGTGCTGGACTCGGTCGGAGCCAAGGAGAACGCTGAATGCCAGAACAAGGCGGCGGCCGTCATCCAGGCAATTCAGGATGCGGGAACCCTGCATCCCCTGCGGGAGGACACACAGTGAGGACTCCGATCCCAGTCGTGTGGCGAGTGGTTCTTGCCGCCTCCCCGATCCTGGCTGCCATCCTCGTCAGCGTCGCATCCAGGCGAACCTGGATGGAGCGTGCCGGAATTGGACTGACCGGTGCTGACGTCACGGGAGGATTGATCACGGCGACAGCCCTCATGCTCGTCATCACGGTGGCCCTCCTCCTCGTCGTCAAGACGGTCGGTCGCCGCGTCACCGGAATCGTGCAGGCCTTGGTCGGCGTCGGGATCGCGGCTGTCGTCCTCACCCACCGCAGTGCGTCGCCACATCAGTGGGCTGCCAAGGGGGTTGATGCCGGAGCGCCGCAGATGACCGTCACCCCATGGCCATGGGTGTGTCTGGTGGCCGGAGCCATGACGATTGTCACCGGCGCCGGGGTAGCGGCCTTCGCCGACCGTTGGCCCAGCCGTTCAGCCCGTCGTACCGGAGAACTGGTCGGCGACTCGCGATCCGCGTGGGATGCCCTGGACAGGGGAGAGGACCCCACCCTGGCGGATTTCCGGACTCAACCAGGGGCCCGGTCGCAGGCAGAACCCGAGTCGTCGGAATCGAATTCTGACGAGTTGGCCCACGAGGGCGGGAATGGCTCACACAATGGTCGGTAGGTCCGCTCCGACGGCCAATCAGGGTAGGATCATTACTGGATTCGCCGCGTTGCGGGTATCCGACGGCACCCCTGACCAGCTCGGGGAGTCCACCCGCATCATCGACCAGCTGCGTGGAACAAGCCGCGCCTGACCACCGGAGGGAACACCATGAGCGTTGATCGCGCCACTCGTCAGTACAAGCACGGTGGGAGCCCCGCGAACTGGGCAGGTTCGATCGTCGCCCTCATTGGCTTCATCGTCGCCACCGTCGGTGCCATGTCTGGCCCCAGCTGGATCACCTGCATCGTCGGCGCTGCTCTCGTTGTTCTTGGCGGTGTCGTCACCCTGGTGATGCGCGCCATGGGTTATGGCGGAGCACGCTGAATGTCGCCCACCGTCACCGGAACAATTCTTGACGAGATCATCGCTGGTGTTCTCGAGGATCTCCATGAGCGCCAGCTCATGGTCACCTCGGACAACCTTCACGAGGCCATCGAACTCGTCACACCCGCAATTGACCCCGTTCCTCGGCTGACCTCTCCTGGTCTGTCGGTCATCTCCGAGGTCAAGAGGTCCAGTCCGTCGAAGGGTCACCTCGCGACGATTGGCGATCCTGCTGCGCTGGCCGATCAGTACCGGATTGGCGGAGCAGCCGCCATCAGTGTTCTCACCGAGGAGCGTCGTTTCCAGGGATCCCTCGCCGACCTCGACACGGTACGGGAAAAGGTCGACATTCCGATTCTCCGCAAGGACTTCGTCGTCACTGAGTACCAGGTGCTCGAGGCCCGTGCTCACGGCGCCGATCTCGTCCTCCTCATCGTCGCTGCTCTGCCCGACGACGAGTTGCGACGCCTTTACGATCTTGCGACCGAGCTGGGCATGACCCCCTTGGTCGAGGTGCACACCCCACAGGAGGCTGCTCGGGCAGCGGCCCTTGATGCCCGAGTCATCGGGGTGAACGCCCGAAATCTCAAGACCCTCGAAGTCGACAGGGCCATCTTCGGCACCCTGCTTGGCGAATTGCCAGAGAATGCCGTCAAGGTGGCTGAGTCTGGAATCCTCTGCGTGGACGACGCCGTCGAGGCCCACAAACGTGGTGCCGATGCGGTGTTGGTGGGGGAGATGCTGGTTCGCCACGGTGAACCAGCCCAGGTGCTGCGCGAGATCCATCGCGCCACCGTCTGACCACGCCTGACATCCAACGGAAAGGACGACCATGTCCGCTCGAGACCTGCCCGACGTCCGCGGCCATTTTGACGCCTTCGGTGGCCGCTTCGTCCCGGAGGCACTTCAGGCTGCCCTCAACCAGCTTGAGAAGACCTTTGAGGCCGCCCTCGCTGACCCCGACTTTCACGCCGAGCTGGATGTACTGCGTCGTGACTACGCGGGACGCCCCTCCCCACTGACGGAGGCCCCCCGGTTCTCCGAGTACGTGACCGAGCAGACCGGCCGCAAGGTGCGGGTCCTGCTCAAGCGTGAGGACCTCAACCACACCGGCTCGCACAAGATCAACAACGTGCTGGGGCAGGCGCTGCTGACCCGACGAATGGGCAAGCACCGCCTCATCGCCGAGACCGGTGCAGGTCAGCACGGGGTGGCGACGGCCACCGTCGCCGCCATGATGGGCATGGAGTGCCGGGTGTACATGGGCCAGGTCGACACCGAGCGTCAGGCTCTCAACGTCGCTCGTATGCAGCTCCTGGGAGCTGAGGTCGTCGCCGTGGAGGCTGGCTCTCGTACCCTCAAGGACGCCATGAACGAGGCCATGCGCGACTGGGTCGCCCACGTTGACGACACCCATTACCTCATCGGCACCGCGTCTGGCCCGCATCCCTTCCCCAAGTTGGTGCGCGAGTTCCAGCGAGTCATCTCCGCTGAGGCGCGTCAGCAGTGTCTCGACCGCGCAGGGCGACTTCCGGACGCGGTTTGTGCCTGTGTTGGCGGCGGATCCAACGCCATCGGCTCCTTCGCCCAGTTCATCGACGACCCCGAGGTTCGCCTCTACGGATTCGAGGCTGGTGGCGACGGCGTCGAGACCGGACGTCACGCCGCGTCGATCACCGGAGGTTCGGTCGGCGTGCTGCACGGCACCCGCACCTATATCTTGCAGGACGCAGACGGTCAGACGATGGAGTCCCATTCCATCTCGGCCGGCCTGGACTACCCCGGTGTCGGTCCCGAGCACTCCTGGTTGGCTGCCAACAAGCGAGCCACCTATCTTCCCGTGAACGACCGCGACGCCATGAAGGCTCTGCGCACCCTCACCCAGACCGAGGGCATCATGCCCGCCATTGAGTCGGCTCACGCCGTGGCCGGCGTCCTGCGGATTGCCAAGGATCTGCCGGACCACGACGGTGAGCCGCCGATCGTCATCGTCACTGTGTCGGGACGAGGGGACAAGGACGTCGACACCGCCCTCGCATGGTTCGACATCGACGGCAGTGTTGACGCCACCACCGGAGGTATGGAATGACCAGCAGTGCGAGTGCCTACCTGAAGGCCCGTGAGGAGAATCGTCCGGCCCTGGTTGGTTACCTGCCGGTGGGGCATCCCTCGGTACCCGATTCCATCGACGCCATGAAGGCTCTCACGACCGGTACGACTGGTATCGGCGTCGATCTCGTCGAGATCGGGATGCCCTATTCCGACCCCATGATGGACGGGACCGTCATCCAGCACGCCACCACTCGAGCACTCGAGCGCGGGGTGCGCACTCGTGACACCCTGCTCGCTGCTGAGGCGGTGGCCGACACCGGCACCCCGTGTGTCGTCATGACCTACTGGAATCTCGTCGAGCACTACGGGGTTGACGCCTATGCCCGAGATCTGGCATCGGCCGGCGGGGCTGGACTCATCACCCCTGACCTCACTCCTGACGAGGCGAAGGAGTGGATGGCGGCGTCGGAGGCCCACGGTCTGGACCGAGTCTTCCTGGTGGCCCCGTCCTCGACCGACGAGAGGTTGGCCTCCACCGTCGCCGCCTGCCGTGGCTGGGTCTACGCCACCTCCGTCATGGGGGTGACGGGAACTCGCGCCCAGACCTCCTCGGCCGCCCCCGAATTGGTGGCTCGCGTCAAGGCCGTCAATTCCGAGATCCCCGTTGGTGTCGGTCTGGGCGTCTCCAACGGTGACCAGGCAGCTGAGGTTGGTTCCTTCGCTGACGGTGTCATCGTCGGGTCCGCTCTTGTCCGCGCCCTCGTCGAGGCTGAGGAGCAGGGGGAGACTGCACACATCGGTATCGACCGGATGCGCACCATCGTCGATGACCTGGTGTCCGGAGTGCGGCGGGCGCGACTCCAGTGAACCTGCTGTCGATCCCCAGCCCATCGGTCGAGGCCTTTCACCTCGGACCGCTGACGATTCACATTTACGCCCTGTGCATTCTGGCCGGAATCGTCATTGCCTACGTCAGTGGCGAGCGTCGCTACCTCTCCCGAGGTGGTAAGCAGGAGCACTTCGAGGAGTTGTGTGCCCTCGCGGTCATCGCTGGCATCATCGGTGGGCGCCTGTACCACGTCATCACAGACCATCAGCTCTACTTCGGCCCTGGCCGGACCTGGTACCACTGTTTCTACATCTGGGAAGGCGGGCTCGGTATCTGGGGTGCCATCGCCCTGGGAAGCCTGGCGGTCTGGCGGTACTGCCGCCACAAGGGGATCATGTTCGCCTTGGTGGCCGATTCCCTGGCACCGGGCATCCTGGCCGCTCAGGCCATCGGACGTCTCGGGAACTGGTTCAACCAGGAGCTCTTCGGCCGCCCGACGACCTTGCCATGGGGACTTGAGATCGACCTCGCCCATCGGCCGGCGGGGTATCTGCAGTACGCGACCTTTCACCCCACCTTCTTGTACGAGCTGGTGTGGAGCTTGGCCGGGGCGGCGTTCCTGGTCTGGGCGGATCGTCGCTGGAAACTTGACCATGGCCGTTTGTTCACCCTTTACGTCGCGGTCTACACCTCTGGTCGTTTCTGGGTGGAGCGGTTGCGCATCGACCCGGCCCATCACGTGGGACAATGGCGACTCAACGACGTCACCGCCCTGGTGGTCCTCACCGGCGCGGTCGTCATTCTAATCATCCTGCAGCGCCGTCATGGCAAGGACGACGGGCACAGCGATCGCCCAGCTGCTCAAGCCAAGTGACTCTGCCGCAATGAGTCCACAACCCGGACATGTGTGTCAAGGTGTGGTCATCGTGTGACAGTCTGTCCCCGGATCGGGTGTGCTTGCGCAATTGCAGCACACCTGTCTCCGTCGAAAGGAGTACCGATGATCTTCGGTCATCGCCCCCGGCAGGGCCTCTACGACCCCCAGTTCGAGCACGATGCCTGCGGCGTGGCCTTCGTGGCCACCATGACAGGCGTGGCCAGCCATGAGATCGTCGAGCAAGGACTTGAGGCACTGCGCAATCTTGACCACCGTGGTGCCACTGGCGCTGATCCGGCCGCCGGCGACGGCGCAGGCATTCTCCTCCAGGTGCCGGACGCCTTCCTGCGACGGGTCACCGGAATCCGCCTCCCGGAACCTGGAGCCTACGCCGTTGGACTGGCGTTCATGCCCCTTGACGAGGCCAAACGTGCCCGCGCCCGCGCTGCCATCGAGCTCATCGCTGCGGACGAGGGCATCGAGGTGCTGGGATGGCGTGAGGTCCCGGTCCACACCCACACTCTTTCCAAGGTGTCCTTGGGCACCATGCCTCATTTCGAGCATCTCCTCATTCGTGACCGTGACGGTCGTATCGGTATGGATCTGGAGCGGCTGGCCTTCGTGTTGCGGCGACGTGCCCAGCACGAGGCCGGGGTCTACTTCGCCTCTCTGTCCTCGCGGACCCTGGTCTACAAGGGAATGCTGACGACCAACCAGCTCGAGGAGGTCTTCCCCGAGCTCCACGACGCCGACTTGTCCAGCGCACTGGCCCTGGTCCACTCCCGGTTCTCGACGAACACCTTCCCGGCCTGGGAGTTGGCCCACCCGTACCGACTCATCGCCCACAACGGCGAGATCAACACGGTGCGCGGCAACCGCAACTGGATGCAGGCTCGTGAGGCCTTGCTGAAGTCCGACCTCATCCCAGGTGACCTGGCTCGGCTGTACCCCATCTGCACCCCGACTGGATCGGACTCAGCCTCCTTCGACGAGGTGCTCGAGTTGCTTCACCTGGGAGGACGCTCCCTGCCGCACGCCGTCCTCATGATGATCCCCGAGGCGTGGCAGAAGAACACCGAGATGACTCAGGAGCTGCGCGACTTCTACGAGTTCCACTCCTTCCTCATGGAGCCCTGGGACGGTCCGGCCTGCGTCACCTTCACCGATGGCAATCAGATCGGCGCAGTGCTTGACCGCAACGGTCTGCGTCCCGCCCGGTACTGGGTGACCGACGACGGACTGGTCGTCTTCGCGTCCGAGTCCGGTGTGCTTGACCTGCCGGCGGCCCGCGTCGTCGAGAAGGGACGCCTCAAGCCCGGACGTATGTTCCTCGCCGATCTCTCGGAGCATCGCGTTGTTGACGATGCTGAGATCAAGACCCGACTGGCTTCTGCCAAGCCCTATGGAGAGTGGCTCGACCAGGGTCGCATCGACCTCGACGACCTGCCCGAGCGCACCCACATCGTTCACTCCCATGCGTCCGTCACCCGTCGTCAGCAGCTCTTCGGCTACACCTCCGAGGAGCTCAAGATGCTTATCGCCCCGATGGCGAACCAGGGTGCAGAGGCCACGGGAGCCATGGGTTCCGACACTTCGCTGGCGGTCCTGTCGAATCGGCCACAAATGCTGCGGGACTACTTCAGTCAGCTCTTCGCCCAGGTGACGAACCCGCCGCTGGACGCCGTTCGTGAGGAACTCGTCACCTCCCTGACGGGTACCATCGGTCCCGAAGCCAACCTGCTTGAACCCGGACCGGAGTCCTGCCGTCAGGTGGTCGTCAACTACCCGATCATCGACTCCGACCAGCTCGCCAAGATCGTCCACATTGATGCCGACGGTGAGCACCCGGACCGCAAGACCCATGTCGTCCGGGGACTCTTCTCCGTCGAGGAAGGCGGTGAGGGTTTGCGACGTCGCATCGAGGAGATCCGGGCCGAGGTTTCCGAGGCCATCGCCGATGGAGCCACCATCATCGTGCTCTCGGACCGTCACGCCACCCGCGAGCTGGCCCCGATCCCGTCCCTGCTGCTCACCTCCGCCATCCACCACCACCTGGTTCGCGAGAAGACGCGTACCCAGGTCGGGCTGGTCGTGGAGGCCGGTGACGTCCGAGAGGTCCACCACGTCGCACTCCTCATGGGGTATGGCGCCTCGGCGGTCAACCCCTACTTGCTCTTCGAGTCGGCTGAGGACATGGCCCGCCACGAGGTGTGGGTCTCGGCTGACCCTGAGATCGCCATCCACAACGTCTACAAGGCTCTCGGCAAGGGTGTCCTCAAGACGATGAGCAAGATGGGCGTCTCCACCATCCCCTCGTACACCGGTGCCCAGATCTTCGAAGCCACCGGTCTATCTCAGGAGTTCATCGACGAGTACTTCACCGGGACGACCAGCCGTATCGAGGGAATCGGACTGACCGAGATCGCCGACGAGATCCTTGCTCGTCACCTCAGCGCCTACCCCGAAACCGGTGTACGTCTCGCCCACCGCACCCTCAAGCCCGGCGGTCACTACCAGTGGCGTCGGGAGGGAGAGGAGCACCTCGTCGACCCGGAGTCGATCTTCCGGCTCCAGCTGGCGGCTCGCACCAACGACTACGCCCAGTTCCGCCGCTACACCGACCACATCAACGATAACTCCAGCCGACTCATGACCCTGCGATCCCTGCTGGAGTTCCGCCACGATCGTCCGGTCGTGCCGCTGGAGGAGGTCGAGCCGGCCAGCGAGATCGTCAGGAGGTTCTCCACCGGCGCCATGAGTTATGGCTCGATCTCCATGGAGGCCCACCAGACCCTGGCCATTGCCATGAACCGGATCGGCGGCAAGTCGAACACCGGTGAGGGTGGCGAGGATCCCGAGCGTCTCCACGATCTGGAGCGTCGATCGGCCATCAAGCAGGTGGCCTCCGGACGATTCGGCGTGACGAGCGAGTACCTTGTCAATGCCGATGACATCCAGATCAAGATGGCCCAGGGCGCCAAACCCGGTGAGGGTGGCCAGCTCCCCGGACCGAAGGTCTACCCGTGGGTTGCGAAGACCCGCCACTCGACCCCAGGCGTCGGACTCATCTCCCCACCGCCTCACCACGACATCTACTCGATCGAGGATCTCAAGCAGCTCATCCACGACCTGAAGTGCGCCAACCCGCGGGCCCGCATTCACGTCAAGCTGGTTGCCGAGACCGGAGTCGGCACGGTTGCTGCCGGTGTCTCCAAGGCCAAGGCCGACGTCGTGCTCATCTCGGGCCACGACGGCGGAACCGGCGCGGCCCCGCTGACCTCGATCAAGCACGCCGGTGGTCCCTGGGAGCTCGGCCTGGCCGAGGCGCAGCAGACCCTGCTCCTCAATGGCCTGCGGGATCGTATCGTCGTGCAGTGCGACGGTCAGCTCAAGACCGGACGAGACGTCGTCATCGCCGCCCTGCTGGGTGCTGAGGAATTCGGGTTCGCGACCACGGCGCTCATCGTCGAGGGGTGCGTCATGATGCGCAAGTGCCACACCGACACCTGCCCGGTGGGTGTGGCGACCCAGAATCCTGAGCTGCGCAAGAAGTTCACCGGGGACCCTGACCACGTCGTCAACTTCATGATGATGATGGCCGAGCAGACTCGCGAGATCCTCGCCGAGCTGGGATTCCGCTCCATCGACGAGGCCGTGGGCCATGTCGAGGTCCTCGACACCCGTAAGGCCATCACCCACTGGAAGGCCAAGGGCCTCGACCTCTCACCGATCCTGCACCAGGTGGAACTGCCGGAGGGCACCCCGCTGCACCATGTCTGCGACCAGGACCACGACCTGGCAACGAGCCTGGACATGAAACTCATCGACATGTGTGCCGATGCCCTCACCGACGGCACCCCGATTCGACGGGAGCTCAGCATCCGCAACGTCGATCGCACGGTCGGCACGATGCTCGGCAGCCGGGTGACGGTGGCGACGAATGGCACAGGTCTTCCCGACAACACCATTGATCTCACCTTCACCGGTACCGCTGGTCAGAGCTTTGGTGCCTTCGTGCCACGCGGCATGACGATGAGGCTCGTCGGAGACGCCAACGACTACGTCGGCAAGGGATTGTCCGGTGGCCGGGTGATCGTCGCCCCGTCCGTGGAGGCCCCCTTCCGTCCCCGTGACCAGATCATCGCCGGAAACGTCGTCGGTTACGGCGCCACCTCCGGGCAGATCCTGCTGCGCGGCCAGGCAGGTGAAAGATTCTGCGTGCGCAACTCCGGAGCCACAGCGGTGGTCGAGGGGGTTGGCGACCACGGTTGTGAGTACATGACCGGGGGAGAGGCGCTCGTCCTCGGCGCTACCGGACGCAACTTCGCCGCCGGCATGTCAGGCGGGGTGGCATGGGTCCGTAATCTCGACGTCAACCGGCTCAACCCGGAGATGGTTGACGCCCTGCCGATGGAGGAGGCTGACGTCGATCGCGTCATCGAGCTGCTGACGTTGCACCAGACCGAGACCGGATCGACCCTCGCCGGAGAGATCCTGGCCGAAGGCCCGGAGTGCATCCGAAGTTCCTTCACCAAGGTGCAGCCGCGTGACTACGCCAAGATGATGAAGGCCATGGTCGAGGCCGCGGAACGCGGACTGGACGACAACGAGATGACCGAACTTCTCATGGAGGTGTCCCATGGCTGATCTGCACGGTTTCATGAAGGTGCCGCGACAGGAGGCAGAGCGTCGTCGGGTCGAGGAGCGCATCCACGACTGGAAGGAGGTCTACCCCGGAGGTCCCGGCCACGCCCTGTTGCCGATCATCACTGATCAGGCCAGTCGGTGCATGGACTGTGGTGTGCCGTTCTGCCACACCGGGTGCCCGCTGGGCAACCTCATCCCGGACTGGAACGACCTCATCTGGCGTGACGAGTGGCGTGAGGCCCTGGAGTCCCTGCTGGCGACCAACAACTTCCCGGAGTTCACCGGTCGCCTGTGCCCGGCTCCCTGCGAGACTGCCTGCGTCGAGGGAATCAACCGTGACCCGGTGACGATCAAGAACATCGAGGTCGCGATCATCGACAAGGCGTGGGAGGACCGTCGCGTCATTCCCATCGTCCCCGAGTGGCACTCCCTCAAGACGGCCGCCGTCGTCGGGTCCGGTCCTGCCGGTCTGGCAGCAGCCCAGCAGCTCACCCGCGCCGGCCACACCGTCGTCGTCTACGAGCGGGACGACGCCATTGGCGGCCTGCTGCGCTACGGCATCCCGGACTTCAAGATGGAGAAGTCGGTCCTGGACCGTCGTATCAAGCAGATGGTGCTGGAAGGCACCGTCTTCAAGACGAACACCGAGATCGGCGTGGACATCACCGGCGAGCAGCTGCGCGAGCGGTTCGACGCCGTCATCCTGGCCACCGGTGCCACCGTGCCGCGCATGCTGGACGCCCCGGGGATCGAGCTCGACGGTGTCTGTTACGCCATGGAGTACCTCACCCAGCAGAACAAAGTGCTGGCCGGGACCGAGGTCTCCGACCAGATCCGCGCCGACAGCAAGCACGTCGTCATCATCGGTGGGGGAGACACCGCCAACGACTGTGTCGGCACTGCGGTGCGTCAGGGGGCGGCATCGATCACCCAGCTGCAGTACAACCCCGAACCGCCGAAGGATCGTCCGGCCAATCAGCCGTGGCCGACCTATCCGCTCATCCTGCGTGTCCCCAGCTCCAATGAGGAGGGCGGTGAGCGGGTCTACTCGACCAACACCGTCGAGATCGTCAGCGATGACGAGGGCCACGTCAAGGCCGTCCGAGTGGTCTCGGGCCATCGTGACGAGAACCGGGTCTTCATCGCTGACGAGGGCAGTGAGCACGACCTTCCGGCCGATCTGGTCATCTTCGCGATGGGATTCGCCCACCCCGAGCATGATGGGGTCGTCCAGGAACTTGGACTGGAACTCGACGGTCGCGGAAATATCGTCCGGAATGACGCCTACGAGACCAACGTCCCGGGAGTCTTCGCCTGTGGTGACGCGGGTCGTGGTCAGTCCCTGGTGGTCTGGGCCATTGCGGAGGGACGGGCGGCGGCCAACGGCGTCGACGCGTATCTCAAGGGTTCGCGATCAGTGCTGCCGAAGCCGGTCAAACCCTCTGATCGTCAGATGATGGTCTGATCTCGACGGGGAAGAAGCCTTGTGGGTTCGACAGGAGATACCGGGTGGGAGGAGACTGCTGGGATGAACGATGATCAGCAGGATCTCGATTCGGCGATTCATCACGCCAAGGTGCTGACGTGGGTGTGCGTCGCCCTTTTCGTGGTGCTTGACGTCGTCGGGCTGACGGCATCGAGCCAGAGCGATCCGCGCTTCGTGCTGGGCGCCTTCGGTGGGGCTGCCTCCTTCCTGGGCATCATCGGTGCCGGGGTCTGGTGGGCCTATCTGGCCTCCCAGCGCAGGGCTCGGTCCTTGGATGACCGTCTCGATCACGAACTTGGTATGGAGGACGAACACGACGACCGTCGTGAACCACCCTCCGTCTAGTGTTCCGCCATGACTGACGACCTGCGACGCAGAACCGTGGTGGACGCCTCGATGGGCGCGATCATGGCACCCCTGGCTGCCAGAGCCACCCGCGCCACGGCCTCCGAACATGGCGACTTCACCATCGTCGTCGTCGACAGTCAGATGTCTGACGGTCAGTACTGGCTGAGCCTGGGAGCAGTGCGTCGGCTCGGGGACATCTGATGGTCGTCCGCGCGGTCTCCCGCATACCGGTGCATGATCCGGATCTACCACACAGTACTGCGGTCCGGCTTGGAGGCCGGGCCGTAGTAGGTGCTCAGGGTCACTCGTCACTTGAGTTCGCGGTGGGGTGAGGTCTCCTGAGAGGTCGCGGGGGAATCGACGACCTCACCCTCGATGAGGGTATTGCGTGGATCTCGCCGCACTGCCGAGGAAATGGAGTTCGCGATCTTGTGGACGCCCACTGCGATGGCGATGTTGGCAATGCCGTAGAGCAGGACGCCGATGGCCAGCAGCCAGCTCATGGCCACCACGCCGAATCCGGGGTGGACGAGGATGACGATGCCCAGCACGAACAGTCCGATGCCGCCGCCGAGCATCCAGGCCCAGGCCTTCTCCGTGACGAACCTCATGGGCAGGGCAAAACCGGTCGCCGCAACGCCGAGGAGAACCAGCCAAACTCCGAGGAGGATGGCGATGACGTGGAGTGAGAATCCAGGGTGGATGATGAGGACGAGGCCAATGATGATGCCGATAATGCCCCAAGCTCTCATGAACCCGGTGCCAACCATGCCGCGAAGGGGCTGAGCATTGATGAGAGTCATGACGGAGTCGACGATGGCGTAGACACCGACGATCACCACGAGGGCCTCCATGGTCTGGTGGGACCAGACGACAGCCATCACCGCCGCGATGATCGCGAGGATCCCCTTCGTGAGGGGAACCCACCAAATTGACTTCCAAGTCTTTGTCAGGGTCTGTGACGACATGACTCAAGTCTACGTGAGGACCTCAGGTCCGGTGAGTGCTGACTGCCGTTCGGGTGCTGGTCAGGAAGGTTTCAAGATCGTCCATGCACAGCTGAGCGACCCTGGCGAAGAGAAAGTCGATGACGGCCAACTGAGACATTCGGCTGGACATCGCTCCGGCCCGGACCTGGGTCTCGCGGGCTGGGGTGACGAGAACGTGATCCGACAGCTGCGCGACGGGAGACTGGGGCACTCCCGTCATGGCGACTGTCGTGGCACCGTGGGCCCGAGCCGCGGTGAGAGCCTCGACGACTTCCTGGGTGTTACCGCTGAACGAGATCCCCACGGCGACGCACGCCTGTCCGCACAGTGCGGCATGGACGAGTTGGACGTGGGTGTCGTTGTGATGCTGGCAGACCAGACCGATGCGTTCCAGCTTCTGGGAGAGATCGTCGGCCACGAGCCCGCTGGAACCGACCCCGAAGAGGACGGTCCGCGGCGCGATGGAGATGGCGCTGGCCACGGCTTCGAGCTCTTCCGGGTCCACCGATCGGGCGGTGTCCTCAATGGTGCGAGCCTCATGGAAGGCGATCTTGGAGATCATCTGTTCCAAGGTGTCGTCAAGCGAGATGGTGCCCTCGGCTACCGACGAGCGCTCCATCTCAATGCTGCGGCGAGACAGGTCACGGGCAAGCTCGGCGCGCAACTCGCGGCAGCCCTTGAGTCCAAGGGCACGACAGAAGCGCACCACGGATGCGGGGGATACTCCAGCAGCCTGGGCGAGCCGGCTGGTTGATGCTTCGAGTGCCCAGTCCGGTTCAGCAAGGACCACTGCGGCAACCTGCGCCTCCGCCGGGCGCATGGTGGACCTGGCCATGTCGATGCGGGGCAACAGGCTGCCAGCCATATGAAAAATCCTTCCATGATTAACGATTCTCGTGTAACATCGTTTCACGCCGTCTGAACTGTTTGGTCCTGCTGCGGACCGTGGAAACACAGTGTGGTCTATGTGGCCTACACGGTTGTACAGAGGGCGTGGTTCCAAGACATGGAACCACGAAGTTTTGTCGTCGCAGGAGGCGAGTCCATGGACCATCTCACTAGGCTCACCACCACGGAGGGTCGGAATCCGGCCAGCGAGGGTCTTGATCAGCTGACGACCCTCGAGGTGCTTCACGTCATGAACGATGAGGACCACCGTGTTCCTGATGCCGTCGCCCGGCAGCTTCCTGCCATTGCGACGATCGTCGAGGCTGCGGTGGCCGGATTGTCGGCCGGTGGTCGGCTGATCTATGCCGGGGCGGGAACGAGTGGGCGGCTGGGGGTTCTCGATGCTGCCGAGTGTCCTCCCACCTTCAGCACGCATCCCACCATGGTCGTCGGTCTCATTGCTGGTGGTCAGCAAGCCATGTTCCAGGCAGTTGAAGGAGCGGAGGACGACCAGGAGCGCGGGGCTGAGGAGATCAATGCCCTGCATCCCGGGCCACACGACGTCGTCGTTGGGCTCGCTGCTTCCGGACGCACCCCGTGGGTGATAGGAGCGGTGCGCGCCGCCAAGCAGGCCGGTGCCCACACGGCGTCAGTGTGTTGCAACCATGACGCCCTCATCAGTGACGAGGTCGATCTGCCCGTCGAGATCGACGCCGGCCCAGAGGTGCTCACCGGGTCGACCCGTCTGAAGGCCGGAACGGCACAAAAACTCGTCCTCAACACGATCTCGACGGCGACCATGGTCGGGCTTGGCAAGATTTACGGGTATTTCATGGTCGACGTCTCTCCGAGCAACGAGAAACTGCGGCAACGTGCCGTGTCCACGACGGGATGCACCCGGGACCAGGCCGTTACCGCCCTTCGTGAGGCTGACGGCCACGCCAAGATGGCATCGTTCATCGTCGCTGCCGCGGCATCAGAACTAATAACAATTGTAAAAATTCTCAGCGCTAAACATGTAACCCTGGCAGACGGCTTGTTCGCGCCGAGTATGAACAAAAACGGCAGACGTGCCAACCCGTTACGGAGCATGTTTGAAGAATCGCCGGGAGAATGCATATACGCGAGTTTCCCCGTCGTTGTGGAATGTTGGGAGGCAGGACGGTCGAAAGGAGGCGGCCTCCCTAAACATAAAATCGCGTGAAAATTGGAAATACGGTAGGAATCAAGGAAGTGATGACGATGAAAGCTCGCGGTCCTATTACCCGGAGAAGACTGGTGCTGGGCACGTGTGTTGCGTCTGCGGCGGCGGTTATGAGCCCGGCGTTCACGTTGGAATCGAACGCTGCGTTTGGAAAGTCAACCACAATGTGGAATGAATCAATGGGTGACGCGTTAAAATGTTTTCCCGTGGGTGGCGGATATCACACAGGAAGAGATATTCCTCCGGGATTCCAGCAAACCGCCTGGACGGGACTGGACCGTTCCGTAGGGGTTTCGGAGTCTGGTGTTGAGGTGAACCCACAGTTCGCTACGCCGTCGTTCTGTTCCTCGGCTGTCTATCTTCTGCTACTGAAAAGCATTGAAATGTACGAAAAATCCTGCGGGCACGTCCTCCCAGAGAAGCAGTGGGAGTACCTGAAGCCTTACACTGTCGAGAATCGGGCGTACCCAATCCAAGCCGACGGAGTTGGAGCGTGGGGTCGAGCAAATGCTAATGGACCTGGCTTGGCTGAACTTGTTCATGAATTGGGAATCGGAACCAATATGTACATTGGTACAACAGAAGAGTACATAAACTCAAGCGACCGCAACGCACTATTCGCCAGTATCCGCAAATTCGATTATATGAAGATCTTCTGGAACGATGAGATAGGAAAAGACGAGTCTGGTCACATGGTGGTTGTTCTAGGAAGGTCTATTGAGCGTGACCAAGCTGGCCATAGTGTGGGCCTGCTGCACTACTGGTCTTCCAACGGGTCACACACCGATATAAATGGCGGGTATGGAATTAAATGTGTCTCGGTGGATAAAATTCATCGGGCCGTCATAACACGAATCGATTGGCCTTGGAAGCTGTGGAGCACCGAGGTGATGAGACCCGATGATGTGTGCGCGCCTCTGGCTGAGATCGCTAAGGACAGGAGTATGACACCCGAAGAGATGAAGCGATTGGTGGATGCCAAAAGCTTCTGGCCAAGAAGGGTGCGGAGATCATCGCATGATACTGACGCCGAGAGGAGCATGAGATGAACCGTATTCGGAGCTTGGCCCGGTTTCCTGGACGGTTTGTAGTGGTTGAATCATGCCGCCGCGTTAGTGGTGGTGTGAGGGGTTTTGAACTGGCCTCCTACAGCCGATGTCCGAACAGCCAGCTTGTGTACTGGCTGGCCTGGTGGGTATGCATGATCGTTCCCGGGCGGTGGTTGGCGTTGCCGGCCGGCTATCTGCAGCGTGTTGACCATCAACTCGGTGCGGGTGTGGTCGGCGATTGCCGACCACACGATCCGGCGGTTGGCTGGTCGCGCCACTTGGAGAATCACGACCGCGACATCTTCAGCACCCGGCAGGCCACCGACACGGCAGTTCTCGCCTCGGGAAGTTCTTGGACGCACTGGAACCCTATGTTGGGAGGATGTTCTCCCGGGCGAAGTAGGCCGAGGCTCGTTTCAAGGTCTCGACTTCCATTTCCAGTACACGGTTCTTGCGTCGCACCTCGGTCAGTTCACGACGCTCGTCACTGGTTAGGCTTCGGCTTGGCCGGTGTCTACGCCCTGGGACATCACCACCTCAGAATCAGTGTTCGGAAGAACGGGTCAGGCTCCAGAATGCAAACGCAGCCCGTGCGGGCGATGCCATATACCCCTTTCGTGTCGGCTTGAGAGGCTATGAGCACTGGGAGTCTGACCTGCGCGAGATCATAGATCTTGACTTCGATTTATATCGACTGTCGATTAGCTGGGCTCGTTTGTTCCCGAATGGCTTTGAAGATGAACACAATACAGATGGCGTGGCCTATTATGACCGTGTCATTCGTTGTCTTACCGACGCCGGTATCCGAGCGTTCGTCACGATTAATCATTATGTACTCCCTGTTGCAGTAGTCGACAAATATGGGGGATGGAAGAACCGTGACGTTATCGATCTTTACCTAAAAATGGCGGAATATGTGGTTGGCCGATGGCGAGAAGAGGTGAATTATTGCCTCCTAATTAACGAGATCAATGCCGAGTATTTCAGTCCGTTTAATGGGTTCGGTATCACTGGAAGTGACGATCATGTTTATGGCTACGAATTCTGTATTCAATGGTCTTCATTATCAAATGGCTCGACTGGTTCGGATTGTGCAGACGGGAAAAGTATTGTGGATTACTGATCATCTTGGATCTGAGCCTCGGCTTGGTCGGCGTTCGTACCTAAGGCTGAGGAATGCGCGCTGAGGCTGACCAGCATCGAAGTTAGCCTTGCAGAACACGGGCCAACTCAGGTCATGCGCGGCGGCGAATGGGAGGGGTGGCTGGAATAGTTCGAGGATGACATCTGGATCAAACCCGCAAATGCTGAAGTCCTGGGACGTGGATCATCACGATCGCGGACAACATCATGAGAATCGGGTACGGAAGGGCGAATTGGTCCCTGACGCCCCCAATGCCGGGTGCCGCAGGGCCGGATCCCTCCAGATAGACACCGTGGGGAGATATTGCGGTGAGATCCATCTCATGGTGCACGACGATAAGCTTGACGGGGGCTTCGTCAGGGTCGGCGAGGTTGCTGGTCCGTACACGGATCTGGTGTCCCAGTTGGCTGGGGGTATGCAGGTTGACTTCGTCGTTTGCCGCCCGACGTGAGTGGTCGGGTCGCCCCGGTCGGTGGTGCGGACTAGTCTGTCCGAGTTAGCACCACCTAGGGCCGGAGTGACCTCCATTCCGGTCGGTTCGTGAAAGGACTGTCCGTGGCCCGATCCGACTTCGTCCACCTTCATACTCACACTGAGTACTCGATGCTGGATGGTGCTGCCAGCAACGAGAAGCTTTTTGCCGAGGTGGCTCGTCAGGGCATGCCGGCGGTCGCCATGACCGACCACGGCAACATGTTCGGTGCCTACGAGTTCTTCCAGATCTCCAAGAAATACGACGGAGACCAGAATTCGCTGGTCAAACCGATCATCGGCATCGAGGCCTATGTCGCCCCGAGTACGCGCATGTCCCGGGTCCAGGAATTCTGGGGAACCTCCCGTGACGCAGGTGATCCGGACGCCGAGGGTGGCAAGGACGTCTCCGGAGGTGGCCGTTACACCCACATGACGATGTGGGCCAAGGATCCGGAGGGGCTTCACAACCTGTTCCGGTTGTCCTCCCTGGCCTCTTACGAGGGCTATTACATGAAGCCCCGCATGGACCGCGAACTGATGTCCAAGTACCCCGGTGGCATCATTGCCTCCACCGGATGCCCGTCGGGTGAGGTGCAGACCCGACTGCGTCTGGGGCAGTTCGAGGAAGCCTGCCAGGCTGCGGCTGTCTACCAGGACATCTTCGGCAAGGAGAACTACTTCTGCGAGTTGATGGACCATGGTGTCCCGATCGAGAAGCAGGTGCGATCCGACCTGCTGAGGCTGGCCAAGAGGCTGGACATTCCTCTTCTGGTCACCAATGACTCGCACTACGTCACCGAGGACCAGGCTGACGCTCATGACTCCCTGCTGTGCGTCGGTGTGGGGCGTAACAAGGATGATCCGAACCGCTTCCGCTTCAATGGTTCGGGCTACTACATCAAGTCCTCTGACGAGATGAGGGCGCTGTTCCCGGATCATCCCGAGGCCTGCGACAACACCCTGCTGCTGACCGAGATGATCGGGTCCTACGACGAGGTCTTCAATCACGTCGACCGGATGCCGCAGTTCGACGTCCCGGAAGGGGAGACGCAGGAGTCCTGGCTTCGTAAGAAGCTTCAGGAGGGCATGGATGAGAAGTTCGGTCCGAATCCGCCCAAGGAAGTCCTCGACCGTCTCGAGACGGAGCTCTCGGTCATTGAGCCGCTGGGATTCTCCTCCTACTTCCTCGTCGTCTCCGACATATGCAATGCGGCGCGCTCCATGGGCGTGCCGGTCGGGCCGGGTCGTGGATCGGCTGCCGGTTCCCTCGTCGCCTATCTGACGGGCATCATCGCCATCAATCCGCTGGAACACGGACTGCTGTTCGAGAGGTTCCTCAACCCCGAACGTGTCAACCCGCCCGACATCGACCTCGACTTCGACGACCGCCAGCGTGACAAGGTCATCGATTACGTCACCCACAAGTACGGGGCGGAGTACACCAGCCAGGTCAACACCTTCGGCAAGATCAAGGCCAAGGCTGCCGTCAAGGACGCCAATCGTATTCTCGGCTATCCTTTCTCCCTCGGAGACAAGATCACCAAGGCCATGCCCCCGGATGTCATGGGCAAGGGAGTTCCGCTGGGCAAGATCTTCGATCCTTCCCACGAGAGGTACGGCGAGGGCCAGGAGTTCCGCCAGCTGGTTGCCGACAACCCCGACGTCGCCAAGGTTGTCGAGACGGCGAAGGGCCTCGAGGGATTGATCCGCGGTACCGGTGTGCACGCATGTGCCTTCATCCTGTCCAGCGCTCCGCTGCTCGACCTGGTGCCGATGCACAAGCGCGACAAGGACGGCATGATCATCGCCGGCTTCGCCTACCCCCAGCTCGAGGAGATGGGGCTCATGAAGATGGACTTCCTGGGTCTGCGAAACCTCGGCATCATGGATCACTGCATCAAGATCATCAAAGAGAACCGGGGGATCGACGTCGATCTCAAGGAGCTTGCCCTTGATGACGAGAACACCTACGAGATGCTGGCCCGAGGCGACACCCTGGGCGTCTTCCAGCTCGATGGCACGGCCATGCGATCCCTGCTGCGTCTCATGGGACCAACCTGCTTCGATGACATCGTTGCCGTGTTGGCCCTGTACCGACCAGGCCCGATGGGTGCCAATGCGCACATCTCATATGCCCAGCGCAAGAACAACCGAGAACCGATCATCCCGATCCATCCCGAACTCAAGGAGGACCTCGACGAGATCCTTGCTCCCACGTACCACCTCATCGTGTACCAGGAGCAGATCATGTCGATCGCCCGGAAGCTCGCTGGCTACACCCTGGGTGGCGCTGACCTTCTGCGTCGTGCCATGGGCAAGAAGAAGAAGCACATCCTGGAGGAGAACTTCATCCCCTTCCAGGCTGGCATGCGTGAACACGGGTACTCCGACGACGCCATCCAGACCCTGTGGGACGTCATGGTCCCCTTCGCCGGATACGCCTTCAACAAGTCTCACGCTGCCGGTTATGGACTGGTCTCCTACTGGACGGCCTATCTCAAGGCCAACTACCCGGCCGAGTACGGAGCTGCCCTGCTGACCAGTGTCGGTGACGACAAGGACAAGATGGCGATGTACCTGGCCGACATGCGGTCCCAGCACATCAATGTCCTGCCTCCCGACGTCAACGCCTCCTCGCTGGAGTTCACCGCTGTCGGTGAGGACATCAGATTCGGCCTGGGAGCTGTCCGCAATGTCGGTGCCAACGCCGTCGCGGAGATCATTCGGGCCCGTGAGGAGAACGGCCCGGCCACTGATTTCTTCAGCTTCCTTGACCAGGTCAGCCTGACGGTGTGCAACAAGAGGCTCATCGAGTCCCTCATCAAGGCTGGCGCCTTCGACTCCATGGGCCATTCCCGACGCGGCCTGATGGCGGTCTACGAGCAGGCGGTCGATGCCGTCATCGACATCAAACGTCACCAGGCCAATGGTCAGGACGACCTCTTCGGCATGGGGGACGACTCGGAACCCACCCAGCTGGGTCTCGAGCGGGTCGTTCCGGAGGACGACTGGGACCGCAGTACCAAGCTCGCCTTCGAGCGTGAGATGTTGGGTCTGTACGTCTCCGATCACCCGCTGCGAGGCCTGGAAGCTGCTCTGGAGGCCGAATCAGACATCTCGGTGGCCGAACTCGTCAACCCTGAAGGCCATCATGAGGGGCGCTACACCATCGCCGGTATGGTCACTCAGATCGTCCGACGTACCACCAAGAACGGTGACATCTGGGCCTCTATCACGCTGGAGGACCTCGGCGCCTCCATCACTATTGCCTGTTTCCCGAAGGTGTACCAGCGCGTGGAGCCGCTACTGGCCGTCGACAGCATCCTCAAGGTGCGCGGATTCATCAGGGAACGTGACGAGACCGTCGAGATGTCAGCCAATGACGTCTGGCTGCTGGACCTCACCGATGCCGGCAATGCCCCCATGACGATTGATCTACGTCGCGGACGATGCAACCGGGGCACCATCGAGGGCCTGCGGGGAGTGCTGCGCAACCACCCGGGTAGCTCCGAGGTGAGACTGCGACTCCTCGACGGAAAGGTGACGACCACCTTCCGGCTTGCCGATGAACTCAAAGTCACCACTGGCCAGCCGCTGATGGCCGACCTCAAGGCCCTGCTCGGCCCCTCATGCATCCCCAGGAGGCAGTCATGAACGAGACGATCCGTGCTCACGGTCTCGCGATTCTGCGGTCGAGCCTGCTCGTCGTGGGGATGGGCGTCGTCCTGGGCGGACTGGCTGCTCCGATATGGCACTCCATGGTGACCTTGCCGACCTACACGGTGGGATCCGATGGTGCGGCATCGACAACGGAGAAGGGCCTCACCCAGGTCTTTTCGACCGACGCCGTGTACTGCCTCGTGGGCCTGATCGTCGGACTGATCATCGGCTTCCTGAGCTGGGTCCTGATGCGCCGTCGCGGTGCGTGGGGAGTACTGGCTGCCGGGGTGTCGTCCTGTCTGTCTGCCCTGGCCTGCTGGTGGGTAGGGGTACTCATCGGCCCGGACTCCTTCGCCGAGCGCATTGTTGCGGCCAAGACGGGTGAGGTCGTTCCGGTTGATTTTGCCCTCCACACCTGGGTGTCGGTGCTGGTCTGGTTGCTTGCAGCAATGGTCCCGATGCTTATTGCATCCTTGGTGACGGCCTGGCGTCGCTCTCCGCGAACTGGACGCTCCGAACCGGCGACCGAGGCTTCACTAGACTGACGGTGTGCTGAGAATCGTCGATCTGACCCGTGAGACCACTGGCGACCTGCGTCGCGCCGTGCCGCGCGCTGACTTTGATGTCGATGCCGCGATGGCGGCCATCATCCCTGTCTGCGCTGCGGTCAAGGACCGTGGCGCAGAGGCACTGCGCGAATACAGCGAGAAGTTCGACCATGTGGTTCCGGATCATCTGAGGGTTCCGGCTGAGGTCCTGGTCGAGGCGGCTGCCGACCTTGACGACACCTTGCGTCAGGCCTTCACCGAGTCCATTCGTCGACGTCGTCAGGTGTGCCGGGAGGCCGAGGTGGAAACCTCGCCGGCACCGGTCGAGGTGGCTGCCGGTGCTCGTGTGAGTCAGCGCATCGTCCCCGTAGGCCGAGTGGGGCTCTACGTCCCTGGCGGATTTGCCCCGTTGGCCTCCTCGGTCATCATGAATGTCGTCCCGGCCCAGGAAGCCGGCGTTACGTCGATCGCGGTGGCATCCCCGCCGCAGGCTGAGTTCGGTGGCCTGCCGCACCCCAACATCCTCGCTTTGTGTCACCTGCTCGGGGTTGACGAGGTCTATGCCGTCGGCGGCGCCCAGGCCATCGCCATGTTCGCCCACGGTGTCGAAGGCTCCGACGAGGCCGATTCCTGCCCGCGGGTCGACATGGTCACCGGACCGGGCAACATCTATGTCGTTGCTGCCAAGCGCTACCTGCGTGGCACCGTCGGCATCGACTCGGAGGCTGGTCCGACCGAGATCGCCATCCTGGCCGACAAGACCGCTGATCCACGTCACGTTGCTGCCGACCTCATGAGCCAAGCCGAACACGACACGCTCGCCGCCGCTGTTCTCGTCACCGATTCCACCGAGCTGGCCGACATCGTGGAGAAGGAGTTGGCCACGATGGTCGAGGCTACCCTGCACTCCGAGCGGATCTGTACCTCACTGACCTCCGAGCAGTCGGCCATAGTCATGGTGCGCGACATCGACCAAGGTCTTGAGGTTGTCAACGCCTATGCCGCCGAGCACCTGGAAATTCAGACGGTCGATGCCGCCGCGGTGGCAGCGCGAGTCCACAACGCCGGTGCCATATTCGTCGGTCCTTGGTCCCCGGTCTCCCTGGGTGACTACTCGGCTGGATCCACCCACGTGCTGCCGACGGCAGGTGCTGCCTGCCACTCCTCGGGACTGTCGGTGCGTTCGTTCATGAGAGCTATCCACGTCATTGACTACACCGAGGACGCCCTGCTCGACCTTGCCGATTCCGTCGAGAACTTCGCCCTGGCCGAGAACCTGCCCGGCCATGCCAATGCCATCACCGTGAGGAGGCCGCGATGACCCAGCGTCGACGGACGACCCAGCCCCGTCCGATGGCCAAGCCGCAGCCGAACCCCATTCAATTGGCTGATCTGCCGCTTCGCCCCGAACTGGTGGGGGAGGAGCCCTACGGTGCCCCGCAGCTCGACGTCCCGGTGTGCCTCAACGTCAATGAGAACCCGTACCCACCGTCGGAATCGGTGCGCAAGGACATGGCCAAGGCCGTCTCCAATGCCGGCAAGGGGTTGAATCGCTACCCGGACCGAGAGGCCACGGGTTTGCGCGAGGACCTTGCCAGGTACATCGGATTCGGGGTCAGCAGCGATCAGATCTGGCCGGCCAATGGGTCCAACGAGGTCATGACCCACATCCTGCAGGCCTTCGGCGGTCCGGGTCGTACTCTCCTGACCTTCACGCCGACCTACTCGATGTATCCCGAGTACGCACGCAACACTCACACCGAGTACGTCACTCGTCCCCGCAATGCCTCCTACGGTCTGACCACCGACGAGATCGTGAGCGCCATCGAGGAGGTCAAGCCGGACGTCGTCCTGCTGACCACGCCGAACAACCCGACCGGCACCACCATCCCGGTGGCGGTCATAGACGAGGTCTGTTCGGCCACCGACGCGATCATCGTCGTCGACGAGGCCTACCAGGAGTTCACCGATACCCCGGAGGACTCGGCAATCGCCCTGCTTCCCAAGCATGGACGCCTCATCGTGGTGCGCACCCTCTCGAAGGCGTTTGCCCTAGCCGGAGGTCGTCTTGGATATGCCGTTGCGGCTCCTGCCGTTGTAGACGCCCTAAGGATTGTCCGATTGCCCTACCACTTGTCGGAGGTGTCCCAGGTGGTGGCCCGGGTCGCTCTGGCCCATGCTCCCGAGATGCTCGCTCGGGTCGACGAACTCCGTGAGACGCGTGCCAACCTCGAGGACTGGTTGCGCGCGCACGGTCTGGACGTCGTCTCGTCCCAGTCGAACTTCGTCCTCTTCGGGAGGTTCGCCGATCGCCATGCGGTCTTCCGGGCCCTTCTCGACCACGGCGTTCTCGTCCGTGAGGTGGGCCCGACTGGCTACCTGCGTGTCTGTGCTGGTACTCCTCGGGAGACCGACGCATTCCGAGCTGCACTGCTCGACGTCCTTCCGACCGCTCGTCGGCTCGATCCCGAGGAGGATTGATGACCCACCGCTGCGCTCACGTTCACCGCGAGACCTCCGAGTCCAACGTCGACGTTTCCATTGATCTTGACGGCGAGGGGGAGTCGACCATCTCCACCGGGGTCGGTTTCTACGACCACATGCTCACGGCCCTTGCCAAGCATTCAGGCATCGACATGTCGATCACCACCACCGGAGACGTCGAGATCGACGGTCACCACAGCGTCGAGGACACTGCCATCGTGCTGGGACAGGCCTTGGCCCAAGCCCTCGGCGACAAGCGAGGGATCGCTCGCTTCGGTCACCCCGTGGTCCCTCCCGACGATGCGCTCGCACAATCCGTCGTCGACGTCGCTGCGCGTCCGTCGGTGGAGTCACACCGAGAGCCGGAGGCTAACATATACGCTCGTCTCGACCGTCCCAGAGATCCGTACCCCAGAACTACGACCCAACCCATCGCCCACCCACCCGCCACCAACCCCCGCAAACCCCCCACCGCCCCCCCCCCCACCCACGCCCACGCCGCCCCCCCCC
>OFLO01000104.1_pt1 | contig 45673 bp, 47 predicted proteins | sample 1540831 | NCBI WGS metagenome assembly OFLO01 (sample SAMEA4413049, study PRJEB24355) | metagenome | biome: human; feature: gut; material: faeces | place: United Kingdom | collected 2010 | reverse complement strand
TTCATTTGATGTAAGATGGGTATAGGTCATTTGTCTTCACTCCTTATAATTCTTTTGCGGGAACTATCTTGAGTGTAGCACAAATGACTTTTTTATTTGTCTAGCTTAATTTTACAATCGGCGATTTGTTTGCTACACATTTATTTGCCGAACTTTACTATGTCCAAAATGTGAAAATGTACAATGTCTTTTGGAATAAAGTTAAAGAAAAATATCCAGTTCTTTTAGAAGAATTAAGCCAAGGCTTAAATCAACTTTACGAACAAACAGGCAATGAATTATTTACAAATAAAGAATTTTTGGCTTTGCGTTATTCTAGTGTTTTGGCGCTTTCTAATGATTTAATTCATCGTGAACAAAAAATTGTTTTAGGGTTAAAATCAGGCTTGCCAGTACTGGAAGAAGAACGGGTGAAACTTTCGATTGAAAATAATTTTCGTCGGTTTTATGCATTGGAAGTCTTACGATACAGTGAAGCAAGCAAAGAAGAATGGCAAAATATTGATTTACTATTAGTGACTTCTTTGGCAGATGTAGAAACGGGCCATCCAGAGATCTTTTTACTTTCAAGTGAGTTAACGTTTGAGCAATATAATCGTTTGAACCAAAAAATAGTAAAAATTAACGAGAAAAGAACCACGTCACTTTAATAAAAAATCAAAAAAATGGGCTTTTTTGAGGTATATGTCCGATAAATTGTAAAAAAATTTTTCTAAAAAGTAAAAAAAGACAAGAAGAAAACGTCAATAAGTAGGTAATCAACACCTACTTATTGACGTTTTCTCGTTGTTTTTTAATAAATACTGCGTCAATTCTTCTGAAAATTATGTCAAAAAGGTACTTTTTTTGCTTTTTTTATCGTAAATAATAGATGATTAGCTATTGATAGTAAAGGAACTACTACTTTTTTTAACAGGCGGTTAAAAAATATTGAGGGTTCTCACAAGAATTTTTCTATATAATAGAAAGAGCAAGGGAAGGAAGGCGGGATAGAATGAAAAAACGGATGGAACAAATTGAAGAAATCTTAAGTTGTGAAGAAAATAGTGCCGGTGTTCGATTAAAGGAATTGGTTGAGGCCTTAGAATTAGAAGTCACAAATCAAAACTTGTTAAAGGTAACAAGTATCTTACATATGAATCCAAAATTCAAAAAAATTTATGCATACGAAGACAGTCGTGTTATTACGCTGTATCAACTTTTACAAAATAAGCCGTTGGAAGTAACGGAATGAAAAGAGGAAAACACATGAAGAAAACAATACTTATTCTTCTATTTGGTTTATTGACGGTGGTTGGTCTACCAATGGTGACTGAAGCGGCTGAACCAGTTGATGCAACAGATGCAACAATTTTTGGTGCGCAAGCGATGGTACCTAATAGCACAGAGGATCAAACAGATAAGTTACAGACATTACTGAGTCAGACAGCAAAGGAAGGACGGGCATTATTTTTACCACAGGGAAGTTATGCTCTGTCAAAAGATATTGCGATTTCTTCAAATTATCAATTAATTGGCGATACAACAGGAGCCACTATTTTACATAATGCTACAGGTGCACCGATTCAGCTAACAGACACAACGTACGGGACGAAAACCAATGTACGACTTCAAAATATTGCTTTTGACGGCATCAATGTGACCTTAAAATTGACGAATCAATTAACGCTAGCAAACAATATCTTTTATAATCCATTAAAAGGATTCGTGGTCAATCTAAATGCAGATATTGGCGTTAAAATTTCAGGTAATATTTTCATGCGAGACACAGCACATATGCAGCCAGGGATTGATTTTAACCGAGCGATTTACATTGGTGGTTATTCAACACCAAGTCGCTTCCAGTATATGTCAGATGTAGACATCGTGGACAATTTATTTGGGTTAAAAGTGACGGAATTAGATGCGATTAAAAGCACCGGTCGTTCAGACTTAGCAGCAACTATTACACGTTTACAAACAGCCATTGAAGCAGGTGCTATTTCAGTACCTAATGAACAAAATTATCTATCCACTGGGGTTAATTCTTTTAATATGTTGAAGGATGTAACTGTCCAACATAATTTTTTCTATTCACCCTATGACAATGAAAACTTAAACGGCTTAGGTGGCGATCATGCGATTTATTTCCGTGGTGCCCAAAACATCACGGTGGTAGGGAATCACTTACGTGGACTACAAAATGGTCCAGCTGGCGGATTTAAGTTTAAATCAGGCCGTAATATTACGATTATGAATAATTATTTGCGAAATACAGGCCTCATTATGTATGGAACACCAGAGATTGGTTTGGCAGAAACGCAAGCAGAGGGTGCTATCTCAGAACTCTCTAACTGGTTAGTGGCTAATAACATTTTTGATTGGAAGTATTGGAACAATCAATATGCAATTGGAATGGAATACAATCGACATACAGGAAATAACAATGTGTTCAATGGCGTATTTATCAACAATCAGTTTGTTAACTACCACAATATTCCGCAAAATCGACGTCGGGAATTGTTAATCGCTAGTGGCGGTGGTTTCCGACCAGAAACGAGTTTTGTGAAAGACAATACTCGAGATGATGGCCTTAAAAACGGCCAATTATTGGTAGAAAATTGGACAGAGGCGGACTATCGCTTAATGCCAGCAACATGGGAATCATTAATTTCACCAACGCTTTATGAGCAATATAAAAATACGCCAATTCCGGTTAGAAATACTTTAGCAACCCCTGTGGCTACAACGATTGTGCAAGGACAATCAATCGATCCGCAGCAACTGGTTGCTAATACAAATGACGCGGATGAAGCAGTCCCAACTGCTAAAATCGTCAATCCAGAGGTTTTAAATGAAATCGGTCAACAAAAAGTGACTGTTCAATTAACTTATGAAACAGGGGCATTGGTAACAGTGAACGTACCGGTGACGGTAGAGGCCTCTGCAAAAAAGCTTGATTTGTCCCAGCTACAAACCGTTTATGCTTCGATTGGTGAAGCAAACCAATATACAGTTTACTCTTGGCAGCTATTCACTGCCATTGGGCCTAAAACAATTGTTCCTTCCTATTATCAGCAGGCGACACAATTGTTAGCAGAAGGTCAGGAGAGTCAGGACAAAACCCAAGAGCAAGTGGATCAGTTAACAAGTAATTTGCAATCTGCAATGAAAGTATTAGTCAAAAAAGCCGATATCACGCTAGAGCGTACAGAAGCAGAAAATGAACTTGCAAGCGTTCATAAATTAGACGAATCTGTATATACCAAAGACTCTTGGCAAGCCATGCAAGAAGCCTTAATAGATACAACAACTGGCGAAGGAAGTTCTAAGCAGTTACAACAACTGCTTGCTTGGTCAGATGAAGAATTATTAGAGCCAACACTTGGTGGCTTTAAAACGCCTGCAGATGCACAAAAGCGTATTAACCAATTAACACAAACCATAAAAACGGCGTTACTTCTGTTAGTTGAAAAATCAACAGAGACAACTAGTAACACAAGCGAAAGCAGCACTTCAAGCACAACCAGTGAAACCAGTAATACCAGCGAAAGCAGCACGCCAAGTACAACTAGCGAAACCAGTAATACCAGCGAAAGCAGCACCTCAAGCACGACAAGTGAGAGCAGTAGTACCAGCGAAAGCAGCACCTCAAGCACAACCAGCGAAACCAGTAATACCAGCGAAAGTAGTACCTCAAGCACGACAAGTGAAAGCAGTAGTACCAGCGAAAGCAGCACCTCAAGCACGACAAGTGAAACCAGTAATACCAGCGAAAGCAGCACCTCAAGTACGACAAGTGAGAGCAGTAATACCAGCGAAAGCAGCACCTCAAGTACGACAAGTGAGAGCAGTAATACTAGCGAAAGTAGTACCTCAAGCACGCCAAGTGAAACAAGCAATACGAATGAAAGCAACACACCAAGTACAACCAGTAAAACAAGTAGTACCAGCGAAAGCAGTGCTTTAAGTACGACCAGCGCAACCAACAGTACAAGTGAGAGTAGCACCCCAAGCCCTGTAAACGAAAACAGCCAAAGTAAAGGCCAGAATTCTGTCATTTACGCGGTAGAGTCTAATCAAGATCCTAATGACGCTCAAAGTAATTCAAAGCCCTCTGCCAAGGCTAGTCAAACAAAGGAATCAGTAGCAGAAAACCAAGCAACTAAACAGATACAGACGAATCAAGAATCGTCAGGAACAGTCAAAAAAGCGGATAATACGACCAAAATTGCCAAGAAAAAATTCCCCAAAACAGGGGAACAATCTTCAGCAGTTGGGAGCTTCCTAGGCCTGAGCTTTTTATCGTTAGCCATAGCAACCTATTGTTTTAAAGTGAAAAGATAACTCTTTAAAAACGGATAAGTAAGCATCCTGAAACAAGAAATAGGACTTGTTTCAGGATGTTTTCATATAAAATTAAAAGAACTACAGTTTTTAGTGAAAAAATACACAAAAGTACTTGAAATTCTGTGATATAAGGGTAAAGTAAAGGAGGACAAAAAACAAAGGAAGTGAAATGTTTGTATACACCAGATGAAATTTTAAGTATCAGTATTGAAAATGGTCAGAAAAAAATTCAAAAGCCTTTGGTAGCAAAACTCATTTTAGGATTTATCGGCGGTGCCATGATTTCCCTCGGCTATTTGGCTTATGTGCGTGTTTCCGCCTCTATTCCAGCAGATTTAGCCAGTGTTCAAGCTTTAGTGGGAGCTGCGGTTTTCCCAATTGGTCTAATTGTTATTTTAATGGCTGGTGGTGAGTTAATCACAGGAAATATGATGGCAGTGAGTACGGCTTGGTTTGCTAAAAAGGTCTCTTTCAGAGAATTACTCGTGAACTGGGTCACAATTACATTGGCAAATATGGTTGGCGCCTTATTTGTTGCCTATTTTTTTGGTCATTATTTAGGTTTAACCAGTAGCGGCGCCTATTTAAATCAGGTTCTTTCTCTTGCAGAACATAAAGTTGCAGCAACTTGGCTTCAAGCAATTATTTCAGGTATTGGCTGTAACTGGTTCGTAGGTCTGGCCTTATGGCTTTGTTATGGTGCGAAAGATGCAGCGGGGAAACTATTAGGCATCTGGTTTCCAGTAATGATTTTTGTTGCAATTGGCTTTCAGCATAGTGTGGCGAATGCATTCATCATTCCAGCCGCAATTTTTGAAGGCGGCGTTCAGTGGGGAGACTTTTTCCGTAATTTTATTTTTGTTTATTTAGGTAATATCATTGGTGGTGCCATTTTTGTTTCTGGCTTTTACTATTTAAGCTATCGCAAACATTAAATCCATTTAGCAGATAAAAACCTACACAAAGGCTAAATGCCTTTGTGTAGGTTTTTTCTTTTTAAACAAAAAGGAAAACGGTTGAAAAATTATTGCTAGATTTTTAAAAAAATGTTACATTAATGTTACAAAAAGATTTCTGGAGGTAACGAAAAATGAAAAAAATTGCTTTGTTCAGTATGTTAACGTTCAGTGTATTGTCTTTAAGTCTAGCAGGATGTGGAAACAAAAAAACAGCAAGCACAAATGATTCTAAGCCAAAGCAAGAAACAAAGAAAGCCACGCAGAAATCCTCTAGTCAACAAGAAATGAAAAGTAGTCATTCGTCTGTCACGGGTCAAAATTCTAATGTGACAGGGGAAAATCCGTCAGAAAATGCCACGCAGCCTTCTGCAGGAACTGATGAAACGAATGAAGTCCCTCAAAACCAAGCACCTGATACAAACATTACAATTACCAATGTTGTTTTCAATCCTGAAAGAAATGAAATTAATGGTACTACATTACCTAATGCAACCATTACAGCAACGGTAGTCGGTGATGCTTCTGCACAAGCAGGTGTTTTTTATGCGGATGCCAATGGCAATTTTACAGTAATTAGTCCCAGAGCGGGAGCGACTACTCAATTAATCGCAACCGTTGATCAACGGAATAGTGCACCTGTCCAAATTGATATTCCAAGTTCAGGACAAGAAGCAGCGCTTTCTTTTAGCAATATTACGATTGATCCGAAACAAGGGACAATTTCTGGTAAAACAGCACCTAATGCAACTATTTTAGTGTCACGTGCAGATGATGCGCGGGTGATTTTAGCAAGTTTTACTGCGGATGCCCAAGGGAATTTCACAGCCAGTAATTTAGTTCCCGGCACAAAAAATCGCTTAGATGTTACGTTAAATGGAGAAATAGGGGCACCTTACTTGTTTGATTTACCAAATTAAAATAGAAGAGAAGTGATCAAAGCCACCAACGCTAGTTAGCGTTGGTGGCTTTGATGGTTTAAGCTTCTTCTTTTTTATGATTGCGGATATGTAAATAGATGGTATTTTTTGAAATACCTAATCGATCGGCAATCTTTATGACAGAATCTTTGAGATTAAAAATTCCTTGATCATATAAACGAATAACAATTTCTTTATTTTGATTCAAATGTGATACATTTGGATCGCTTTCTACTGCTTGTTTTACTTTTGTCAGTGAAGTAGTGATTAATTCGTCAATATTGTCAGAAAAATGTTCAGAATTTTTAAGCTCTTGGGACATATCATTTTGTTGTCCTGAAGGTAATAAGTCTTGCAAGTAATCAATTAATGGCATTTCTAAATGCATATTGATACAGATCAATCCAATAATACGATCATTTTCACCGATAACTGGAATGGTGGAAGATTTTAAAATAACCCCTTTTTGATTTTTATTGTAGTAGGGTTTCACAGCGTAATCATGTTCCGACTCTACTTGACTTAACATTTTTAACGCCATATCAGTAATGGGGGCACCTTCCTTGCGGTTACTGAAATGGCCATTGATGACTTTGATAGCTGAACTTTCCAAATTTTCTAAACTATGAAGAATGACTTCATGGGTACTACCAAAGAAGTTCCCTAATCCATCAAGCATTAAGGCATGTGAATGTAAGATTTGTTTATCTACTTCACTTAAACGTAAATATGACTCCAAGTGATATCCTCCCCTACACTAAAATTAATTTTAGTGTAATACTTTTTTAATGGAAAAGCAATAAGATTCTTTACGTTAAAAAAATACATTGACTAAACTTTTGTTTAGTCGTATACTCTGAATGTGGAATGAAATTTTTGTTACTCATTGCACTTTAGTTCATCGGAATGCTCGCTCATTCTTTCACTTGTTGAGCAATAAAAATTTTATTCAGGAGTACCATCCGTTATAAAAAAATATAGTTGGAGGTAAAGAAATGAAAACGTTATCAGGAATCTTGATGTTAGTCTTAGTTTTATGTGGCATGTCCCTATTCTCTTTTAAAGCACCGCGAGGGAAAAAATCTTTAAGTGCTTTGTCTGGTGCAGCTTGTGCCACCTTTCTACCAGAGGCGTTTTTGCGATATGCAGTAGGCGGCGTTTTTCATTTAGATTATGTGTCGCAAATTGGTGAAACTATGGGTAGTCTAGGTGGTTTAGCAGCTGGAGCTCTTGTGCCGCTCGCTTTCGGGATTAGTCCAGTTTTTTCAATTATTTTAGGTCTGTCATTGATTAAAGTCAGCTTGTTACCAGCCTTTATTACCGCATATCTTTTATCTTTTGTTGTTGAGCAGATGCAAAAACGTATTCCAGAAGGGATTGACTTATTAGTCGTTATTTTAGTCATTCCAGTCGCTGCTTCGTTAGTTGCTGGTTTTATTCAACCCGTTGTATTAGGTGTCCTAGAAGTTATTGGGGGCACGATTTTAAGTGCAGTAGATGGCAATCCATATGTGATGGGCGCAATTTTAGGTGCTATTATCCCGATTGTTGGTATGACACCGTTAAGTTCAATGGTTTTAACTGCCTTGATTGGTTTGACTGGTGTACCAATGGCTGTCGGTGCGTTGACTTGTTACGGCAGTTCCATTGTCAATGCGGCGCTATTTAAAAAGTTAAAACTAGGCACAGCTTCAACCCCGTTAGCTGTGGCAATTGAGCCATTAACACAAGTCGATATCATCAGCTCCAATCCAATTCCTATTTACGCAACGAATTTATTTTCAGGAATGGTTAGTGGTATTGTAGTGACTTTCTTTGGCTTAAAAGTACCTGTGACAGGAATGGCAACGCCGTGGGCTGGTTTACTTGTGACATTAGGTAACAATGCCATTCAAACGACTTTACTAGCAGTAGCGATTATCACAGTGGTCAGTCTGATGTTTGGATTTTTAGGTGCGCTGGTCTTTAAACGTTACAGAATTGAAGCGGTGGATAATACACCAGAATTTGAAGGAACGACGGAAGTAACCAGTGAAAAAGAAAAAGAAGCAGTAAAAACCAAAGGAGGAGTTACGTATGAACACAGCTATGGCCATCAATAAACCTAAAAAAGTGAACAAAGTAATGAACTACAAAAGTTGTTTTGACATTATCGGTCCTATTATGATTGGTCCTTCTAGTTCGCATACAGCTGGGGCCTTAGCGATTGGCTTAGCGGCAAGAAAGTTATTCGGCGGAACGCCAGAAAAAATTGTGATTAAATACTATGAATCTTTTGCAGACACGCATAAAGGACATGGAACTGATTTTGCAATTATTGGTGGAATTCTTGGATTAGCAGCAGATGATGCCAACGTAACACAATCCATTGAACTTGCGGAAGAACAAGGAATTGAGATTCAATTTTTAGAAATGAGTGAAGAAAGTCCAGTGAAGCATGCTAATACAGCATGTGTGACACTCAGTGATGCAACGCACGAAATTCATTTAACAGGAATTTCTGTAGGTGGCGGCACTATCGAGGTGAAATACATTGAATTAGACGGTTTCAATGTCCAACTACATGGTCCTTTACCTATTTTGTTAGTCATTAATCAAGAAGAGCAGGCGATGCAAGCTTTTAAAGATACGTTACAAAAAAATAATATTCAAGTGAATGCGGTGTCTCGTTATGTGGAAGGGAATCAAATTTTATTCATCTTTGACTTAGATTCGGCACCAATTTCCTCGGTGAAAGAACAACTGTTTTCACTAGATGACACATCGAAAATAATCTTATTATGATAGGAGTTTGACATATGTACCTTTCGATTGAAGAATTTATCGATAAAGCTGAAAAAACAGGAAAAAAAATCTCTGATTTGATGATTGAGCAAGAAATGGAGCGTAGCCAAAAAAGCTATGAAGAAATTTGGACACAGATGGGTCAAAATTTGGATGTTATGGATGCTGCTGTCAAACGCTCGCAAGAAGGAGCAGGCGTTTTTTCTCCTACTGGGTTAACGGGCGGTGATGCGGCACGTTTAAAAAAATACCGCGCAGCTGGCAAAACGTTATCAGGTGATTTAATGATGTCTGCAGTTCAAGCCGCACTAGGTACGAATGAAGTCAATGCAGCAATGGGCGTTGTTTGCGCAACGCCAACTGCTGGTGCAAGTGGCACCTTACCAGGGGTTTTAACAGCGATTAAAAATACCTTGAATTTAACGCGTGATCAACAAATTCGTTTCTTGTTTACCAGTTCTTTATTTGGAATGGTCACAGCCAACAATGCGATGATTGCTGGTGCTGTTGGTGGATGTCAAGCCGAAGTAGGCAGTGCTTCAGCGATGGCCGCCGCTGCAGCTGTTGAAGCGGCTGGCGGAACACCACGCCAATCTTCTGAAGCTTTTGCTATGGCTTTAGGGAATTTATTAGGTTTAGTTTGTGACCCAGTGGCTGGGTTAGTCGAAATTCCTTGTGTCAAACGAAATACAGTAGGTGCAGGCAATGCGTTAATCGCTGCAGATATGGCTTTAGCTGGAATTGTAAATAAAATACCAGCAGATGAAGTGGTGGAAGCCATGAATAAAGTCGGCCGTCAATTACCACGAGAATTGAGAGAAACGGGTTTAGGTGGCTTAGCTGGCACAGCGACTGGCCAACGAATGAAGAATGAGATTTTTGAAAAAGTAAAATTCACCATTGTTTAAAATTTAATCATGAAGAGGGAAATAAGATGCTGGATATGAAAAAAATTCGCCAAAATGTAGAAGTGGTACAGAAAAAGTTAAAAACACGTGGTGTGGACGAGGAAGTTTTATTACGCTTTTTGGCTTTAGATGAAGAACGGAGAGCGTTACTTGTTAAAGTTGAAGAACTGAAAAAACACCGTAATCAGGTATCAGGAGAAATTGCACAATTAAAGCGTGCACAAAAAGATGCTTCACAACAGTTGCTAAATATGCAAGAAGTTAGCGAGCAAATTAAAGTTTTAGACCAAGAAGTTGTTCATTTGCAAGAACAATGCACAGCCATTGCAGAACGTTTGCCTAACTTACCTCATGAGAGCGTACCTGTTGGCGCAGACGAAGCCGCCAACGTAGAAGTTCGGCGGTGGAGTACGCCGAAAACTTTTTCATTTGAACCGAAACCACATTGGGAAATCGGTGAAGCCTTAGGAATTTTAGATTTTGAAAGAGGCGCGAAAGTATCTGGTAGCCGTTTTCTTTATTACAAAGGTTTAGGGGCTCGTTTAGAACGAGCGGTCTATAATTTTATGTTAGATCAACATGTTAATGAACATGGTTATACCGAGGTGATTCCTCCTTATTTGGTCAATAGCAAAGCAATGTTTGGCACCGGTCAGTTTCCTAAGTTCAAAGAAGATGTCTTCCAAGTTGCAGAAAGTGATTTGACGCTGATCCCCACAGCGGAAGTCCCGTTAACTAACTACTATAATAATGAAATTTTAGAGGCGCAAGAGTTACCGATTTATTTTACTGCTTTAAGTCCTTCTTTTCGCTCGGAAGCGGGTAGTGCAGGTCGTGATACCCGAGGATTAATTCGTTTACACCAGTTCCATAAAGTAGAAATGGTTAAATTTAGTGATGCAGAACACTCCTATGAAGAATTAGAAAAAATGACCAACAATGCTGGAGACATTTTAGAAAAATTGGGCCTCCCTTATCGAGTGATTACTCTTTCGACAGGTGACATGGGCTTCTCGGCAGCGAAAACCTATGATTTAGAAGTTTGGATTCCGGCACAGAAAACGTATCGAGAAATTAGTTCTTGTTCAAACTGTGAAGACTTCCAAGCACGTCGGGCGTTGATTCGTTATCGTGATAAAACGGGTCATGTTCAATATGCCCATACTCTTAATGGGTCAGGACTTGCTGTTGGTCGAACAGTGGCTGCCATTTTGGAAAATTATCAAAATGAAGATGGCACCGTAACGATTCCAGAAGTTCTACGTCCTTATATGGGCGGTTTAACGAAAATAGATTAAAAAAGAAGGTTGATGTCACAACATCAACCTTCTTTTTTAATTCGTTAAATCCGTTAACCAATGCCCAATTTCTTGAAAAACTGTAGCTTTTTCCGTTTCTAATAAAATTTCATGACGCAATGTGGGAAATAGTCTTAACGTCACGTGCTGAAAACCTGCATGCTTTAATTGCTTTTGAATTTTCGTTGGACCCTTGCTGAAATCACCAACTGGGTCTTCAGCGCCACTAATGATCAAAATAGGCAATTCTTTTGGGATCGCTTGGTACCAATTCCTTTGATTGGCTCGTTTAACAAGTGAAAAAAGGGTAGCAAAACCATTGTTGGTAAATACGAAGCCCATTAATGGGTCATTTTCATAGTCAGCCACATTGGCTTGATTTTTAGAAAGCCAATTAAAGGAACTTGCTTCAGGAAATTTTTTGCTAAAAGAACCAAATGCCAGCTTATCAATGAACGGAGCTGGTTTTTTCGGCTGTTTCTCGGCCATTTTTTTAATAAAAGGCAATGCTGCGGTTAAAGGTAACGGACTTGTTCCAGTGCCCATGAAAATGACTCCTTGCACAGTCACAGGATAGTCTTGCAGATAGTTGCGCAAGGCGAAAGACCCCATGCTGTGACCCATCATAAAATAGGGCAATTGTGGATAGCGATTCACAGCCCATTGTTTCACTTGATGAATATCTGTAACGACATTTTCAGGCCCTTGTTCTCCAAAAAAACCATAGATCGGTGCGCTTGGTTGTACAGATTCGCCATGACCTAGATGATCATGACCAACTACGGCAAACCCTAATTGATTTAAAAAACGAGCAAATTCATCATAACGTTGGATATGCTCTGCCATGCCGTGAATCAATTGAACTACGGCTTTGGGTGAAGGACAGGGCCAATGACGTACATTGAGCTGAGTTTGTTGATCGTTTGAAGTGAGTATGAATTGTTCAGTCATAAGAAACCCTTTCTTTCAATTTATTTAAATATTTAACAAAATTTATTTTTTCAGTTATTAATTTTGATTATAGTTGGTTTTTAAAAGATTCACAACCTTGCATATTTTTTTATTACAAAATAAATTGTTATGTTATAAAAATATTAATTTTTAGTGTGTACAAGATAAAAAACACGGTGTATAATTAGGTCTAAAAGAAAGCGCTTTTTTAAAAGGAGGATTTAAATGAAAAAAAGAGCAATTGTATTTTTACTATTTGGGACTTTTGTTGGTTGGTTAGTTGGGGAAGAGACTGTAAGTGCTGCGACTTTTGAGAGTATGAAAGAGCGTGTAGAAGCAGGTGAAGGTAGTATCTATAATCCTATATCAAATGAAGTGATGGGGCAAGAACGGTCTTTAGAATACATTGAGTTCATTGAAGAAGCAACTGAAGAATCTGTTAATCAAGAAGTACTTGAAGAGGTTCAAATAAAGGCTTTTAATGAAACTAAGTCTACTAATACAGAAACGATGGAAGCACTAGAAGTTCCCAAAGTATCTAATCTTGTCCGAGGAATGTCTCCTCCCCACAATAAGAGACCGATTTATTTAGATAACTTTCCTACACCGTATCAGTCTTCTCCATTTTCTGGAAGTGGTTGGAGATTTAGTGGACAAAGATTTTCGTTTCATAACGTACGAAGAAATCCTTATTTTGGTGTAAGAGCTTATCGTGATACATTTACATTTTTTGATGGAATGTATAACAGATTTGTACCTATTAGTAATAATTTTGTTTATTATTCATCAAGTTTTCGCGGTAGTCCTTTAATTGGTTATTTTGCTACTTGGAATCCAATTAATGGCAGCCGTTACTTTATTTACTAAATAATCTTAATTAGAAAAAAAGACGGTCTAGACTGTCTTTTTTTCTCTAATTAAAGTTTTATCAAAAAGTCATTCAAAGTATGAAACCTTTTTCCAAAAATAGATGTCTAATAAGTAAAGGAGGGGTTGAGGATTAAATGAGAGAGTCAGCTCATGTTCGCTTAGTTAAGAAAGCGAAAAAAGGCGATGCCCAAGCATTTATTCAGTTATGTGAGATGTATCAGGTTGTAACGTATAATTCTGCATATAAATTACTGAAAAATAACCAAGATGTTATTGATTGTTTACAAGAAACGGAAATACGTGCGTGGAAACAAATTAGAAAGTTGCGCAAGGAAGAGACATTTAATAGTTGGTTGTTTAGAATCATGATTAATTGCGCAAAGGATATCTTAAAAAAACGAATTGAAACAATTCAGTTAGAGGAAAGTTATTGGGTCACTGAAAAACAGACTATTGATACAATTGAGTTGAAAGAAGTATTCACAGAATTGCCTGATAGATATAAAATCCCATTGATTTTACACTATTATTCGGGGTTCAACATTCGTGAAATAGCCCAACAGCTAGATATGTCGGAAAATACGGTAAAAACAAGATTAGCACGTGGTCGTCAGCGTCTAAAAATTCTATTGGAAGGAGAATAATATGGACCAGAAGAATTTAACTACTATCTGTGAAGAGCAGGAGATTCCAGAAGAAGTAGAACAAGCTTTGAAGAGCAATAGAGCAAAGATTTTAAAGCATGAAATTAAACAAGAACGAATCGTTTCAAGTCTACAAAAAGGATGCTTTATAGTGCTGACAGCGGTAGCATCACTTACGTTATTTTTAAGTTTTAATCCACAAATGAATTTAGCTATTAAACAAGCATTCGGGATTAATGAAGATCCTGGTGTTAATGTAGCAGAAGAAAATCAGTTAGCCGCTGATTTACATTTAGTTAGCACATCCAATGATTTAGAAATCACACTAACTAAATTTGTCACGACAAAAACAAAGCTGGCTTTTGATTATCAATTTAAAATTACTGATGATAAATTGAAAAAATTATTGGAAAAAAATATTCAAGCCAAGGATAATCATCAGTTTATTGAACTTAGTTTGTATGCAAATGGTAGTGATGAAGATATTTATGGTGGGGTGTTCACAGAATCTACTTTTCGAGTTGAGGGAGAAATGTTTTATGGTTCAGTTATCTCAGTATTTACAAAAGATGTTATCCCTGAGGATGCAGAATTAACTTTGAAAATTAAACGATTTGATTGGCAAGATAAAGATGAATTTAATACGGCGATGGCCAATGCACCAGCGGAAGGTCTTGAAGCTTCTTTTACTGTAGATAATGCATTGGAATATGAAGGGGATTGGTCGTTTAACCTTACCTCTAAGCCGCTAACGGAAACAGCATCTCCGACTATTAGTAAAGTGACAAATGTTAAGGATGTTCAAGCAATCAGTGATGCTTTGCAAACCGATGTAACATTCACAGCACCATTAAGGGCAAACAGTCGACCAGCTGTGACCGTTTATAAAGATAGTGTGAAACAAGAGCAATTGATTGAATTAGAATCATATGACCCATTGACTGGAGAAATTAATTTTAGGTTTAGTTTGAGTGCTTTGGATAAATCAGGAGCCATTTACAAAATTCAGTTGAATGAAATTAACGCCTATGGAGAACCTTTATCTGAAATCGGGTCATTTGAATTACGTAATACCTAAGCGTAGTAAAGAAAGTGAGGACATAGTCAGAATGACTACGGCTTCACTTTTTAAAAATTAAGATAAGTGGCTAAATACTTTTGTTTTAGTTTTTTATTTATCTTTAATAAAAATAGCAATGATGTCAAAAAATAGTCGATTTTACTAAGTGATGAATTATGGGTGGTACAAATACTGCTGGAAATAGTTGTTAACTTCAAGGGCATCTTCTTTATTTTTTGAAAGAATTAAGATGGTATCATCCCCAGCGATGCAGCCCAAGATATGAGGGTTGTGGATACGTATGCGATCAATTAAAACCCCAATGGCTTGCCCGTTGCCAGGTAAGACGGTTAAAAGATTTGTGAACTCTATTTGTGTTAAAGAAACACCAGTTTCAATAATAATGTCAACAAGACGTTCTTCATCTGTTTTATATTTTGGACGAAGGGCAGAATTATTCAAGATACGATAATAGGCTTCTCCTTGACCATTGTCTACTTTGTTTAAATTCAGCTCACGAATGTCACGAGAAATAGTTGCTTGTGTGGTGTGAATATTTTCTTTTTCCAATAATGCTAGTAATTCACTTTGTGTATGGATTTTATTTTCTGTGACCAATCGCTTAATCATCGTTTGGCGTTTTAATCGGTTCATTACTTTCCTCCAGTTCAGTTAATCATGCAAAAAAACATCATTGCTGTTATTTAAAACGGTGCCAGTAATTCCCTAAAATCACTGTACAACGTTTTACTAAATTGTGCAAGTCTCACTTTTTTAAATGCGAAATATTCGACAAAATCAATGAGAACCTTTTAGCTAAACGACCCTTTTTCTATTCTAATTAGAGAGATTCTGCTAGTATTGCTTTGTAAATGTCTGGAGGAAGGGTGTTATTTGTGAATAAGCAAACACGCCAAAGTTTGATTAAAGAAATCATTCAAACAGCTGTAATTCATAGTCAAAATGAGTTGTTAAGAGAATTAAAAAAGCGCGAGATAAATGTCGCACAAGCAACGATTTCACGGGATTTATGGAAATTAAAAGTCGTCAAAGCATTAGATGATTCTGGCGAGATGCGGTTAACGATTTTTGAACAATTCACTTCTTTAGAAGAACGAAAAAAAGAACAGTTGATACAAGCAATTCGTGAGGTAGTGACCAAAGTTGAACGTGTCGCCTTTTTACTAGTGGTTCATACATTACCAGACAACGCAACATTGTTTTCAGCTGTACTTGATGAAGTGTCTTTGTGTGAAAAGAAATGTTCTGTCGCTGGCTTCGACACTGTTATTATTGTTTCATCATCCGAAGAAAAAGCACAAGAACTAGAGCAGTATTTTCAACAATTTATTCAGCCAACACCTTTGTCAAAAAGTAACGCATAAAAGGAAGTGAGCCAGAAGTCGTTTTGACTTCTGGCTCACTTCCTTTTACCTCTATAAGATTATAACTTTATGAAGTGTGTGGAGAAATAATTTTTTTTGAATAAATGCATTTTTTTTTATTTAATTATGCATTATTTTTTTAGAATATCTATGAAAGCGCATTCTTTTAGGCTGGAAATATGCATAAGAAAGAATACCGTTGTATATTTGGTATTTTGTTTGGCAAATGGCTCACGTCCTAGGTTAATCAGGTCTGTTATTCTGTGTTTGTAATTAAGTTGAGGAGGTTATTTCACATGAGTCATCCAATTAATGTATTTTCTGAAATCGGGAAATTGAAAACAGTGATGTTACATCGTCCAGGTAAGGAACTAGAAAATTTAATGCCAGATTATCTGGAGAGACTGTTGTTTGATGATATTCCGTTTTTAGAAAAAGCACAAGCAGAACATGATGCATTTGCAGAGTTGTTACGATCAAAAGATATCGAAGTGGTCTATTTAGAGGACTTAGCTGCTGAAGCGTTGATTAATGAAGAGGTCCGCCGACAATTTATTGACCAATTCTTAGAAGAAGCCAATATTCGCAGCGAATCAGCAAAAGAAAAAGTTAGAGAGTTAATGTTAGAAATTGACGACAACGAAGAACTGATTCAAAAAGCGATTGCAGGCATTCAAAAACAAGAATTACCTAAATATGAGCAAGAATTTTTAACAGATATGGTTGAAGCGGATTATCCATTCATTATTGATCCAATGCCTAACTTATACTTCACGCGTGATAACTTTGCGACAATGGGGCACGGGATTTCTTTAAATCATATGTATTCAGTAACTCGACAACGGGAAACTATTTTTGGGCAATACATTTTTGATTATCATCCTCGTTTTGCTGGAAAAGAGGTTCCTAGAGTCTATGATCGTTCAGAATCAACCAGAATTGAAGGTGGCGATGAATTAATTCTTTCAAAAGAAGTAGTGGCCATTGGGATTTCTCAAAGAACGGATGCCGCGTCAATTGAAAAAATTGCGAGAAATATTTTTGAACAAAAATTAGGGTTCAAAAATATCTTGGCTTTTGATATCGGTGAACATCGTAAATTCATGCATTTAGATACCGTTTTTACCATGATTGACTATGATAAATTTACGATTCATCCAGAAATCGAAGGCGGCTTGGTTGTTTACTCGATCACTGAAAAAGCAGATGGAGACATCCAAATTACAAAAGAAAAAGATACATTAGATAACATTTTATGCAAATACTTGCATTTAGACAATGTTCAATTAATCCGTTGCGGCGCTGGAAATTTAACAGCAGCAGCCCGTGAACAATGGAACGACGGTTCAAATACATTAGCAATTGCCCCTGGGGAAGTTGTTGTTTACGATCGGAATACGATTACGAATAAAGCGCTAGAAGAAGCAGGCGTTAAATTGAATTACATTCCAGGAAGTGAACTAGTACGTGGCCGTGGTGGCCCTCGTTGTATGAGTATGCCACTTTACCGTGAAGATCTTTAAAAAACACCCAAAAATAGGAGGAATCATCATGAATTCAGTATTTCAAGGACGTAGTTTATTAGCAGAAAAAGATTTTACAAGAGCAGAATTAGAGTATTTGGTAGACTTCAGTATTCACTTAAAAGAATTGAAGAAAAAAGGGATTCCACATCACTATTTAGAAGGAAAAAATATCGCTCTTTTATTTGAAAAAACTTCGACACGGACACGCTCTGCGTTTACGACAGCAGCGATTGATTTAGGGGCACATCCTGAGTATTTAGGCGCCAACGATATTCAATTAGGTAAAAAAGAATCTGTTGAAGATACAGCGATTGTTTTAGGTAGTATGTTTGACGGGATTGAGTTCCGTGGCTTTAGTCAAGAAGTAGTGGAAGATTTAGCGAAATATTCTGGTGTTCCTGTTTGGAATGGTTTAACGGATCAATGGCATCCAACACAAATGATTGCGGACTTTATGACAGTGAAAGAAAACTTTGGTCGTTTAGAAGGAATCACTTTAGTATATGTCGGCGATGGTCGTAACAACATGGCAAACAGCTTGTTAGTGACAGGTGCTATTTTAGGCGTAAATGTTCGCATTTGTGCACCAAAAGAATTGTTCCCTTCTGATGAAGTCGTTAATTATGCAAAAGAATTTGCGAAAGAATCTGGTGCAGAATTAATGATTACAGACGACGTTGCTAAAGGCGTTAAAGGAGCCAACGTGTTATATACAGACGTTTGGGTGTCCATGGGTGAAGAAGATAAATTTGAAGAACGTGTCAATCTGTTGAAACCTTATCAAATTAATATGGCTATGTTAGAAAAAACCGAAAACATGGATGGCGATTTAATCGTATTACACTGTTTGCCAGCCTTTCATGATACGAAAACACAATACGGTGAAATGGTTGCTGAAAAATTTGGCATTACTGAAATGGAAATTACGGATGAAGTCTTCCGCAGTAAATATGGTCGTCAATTTGAAGAAGCAGAAAACAGAATGCATTCCATTAAAGCAATCATGGCAGCTACTTTAGGCAACTTATTCATTCCTCGTGTGTAGGAAGCAACTGAAAAAACATTGAAAAAAGAATAGTTGTTTCGCCCTTTAAGAGTTTCTTTTGAAGGGCGGCCTATTCTTTATTATGATAGGAAAGAAGGATTTGTAATGGGGAAAAAAATGGTCGTTGCACTAGGCGGAAATGCCATCCTTTCAAATGATGCTAGCGCACATGCACAACAGCAAGCATTAGTTCAAACATCTGCCTATTTAGTTCATTTAATTAAACAAGGGCATCGGTTGATTGTTTCACATGGCAATGGTCCACAAGTTGGAAATCTATTATTGCAACAACAAGCAGCTGATTCTGAAAAAAATCCAGCGATGCCGCTAGATACGTGTGTTGCTATGACACAAGGAAGTATCGGCTACTGGTTGTCCAATGCGCTTAATCAAGAATTAAACAAAGCAGGAATCAAGAAACAAGTGGCTACTGTTTTAACACAGGTGGTCGTAGATCCAGCAGATGAGGCATTCAAAAATCCAACAAAACCGATCGGTCCATTTTTAACAGAAGCTGAAGCCAAAGAAGCAATGCAAGCAGGTGCTATTTTTAAAGAAGATGCAGGACGTGGCTGGCGCAAAGTCGTTCCAAGTCCTAAGCCAATTGACATCCACGAGGCTGAGACTATTAATACCTTAATAAAAAATGATATAATTACCATTTCATGTGGTGGTGGCGGCATCCCTGTCGTAGGACAAGAATTAAAAGGTGTCGAAGCAGTAATCGATAAAGATTTTGCTTCTGAAAAACTGGCAGAATTAGTGGATGCGGATGCACTAGTTATTTTAACTGGCGTGGATTATGTGTGTATTAATTATGGCAAACCAGATGAAAAACAATTAACCAATGTCACTGTAGCAGAGTTGGAAGAATACAAACAAGCGGGTCATTTTGCACCAGGTAGTATGTTACCGAAAATTGAAGCCGCCATTCAGTTTGTAGAAAGCCAACCCAATAAACAAGCAATTATCACTTCTTTGGAAAACTTAGGAAGTATGAGCGGCGATGAAATCGTAGGAACGGTTGTGACAAAATAAAGTATAGTATTTAGGAGAATTAAGATGATGATAGAGAAAATAATCACTAAAAATAATCAAGATTTTCAATACTTTTCTGAATCAGAACTAACAGAATTGCGCAACGAGAGTTTCGTTCGCTCCTATAAAAAAGGCCAAGTCCTTTTTTATCCAGGTGATCCGAGAAATCATTTGATTTTATTGGTTTCAGGTGTCATTAAAATTGAAAAAAATGATCGCAGTGGTAATTTTTCCTATCTGCATTTTATGAAAAAGCAGGCTCTTTTTCCGAGAATCGGACTGTTTCAAGATGAGGTTCATTACGACTCCGCGATTGCCTATACGGATATTGAGGTTGTGTTTGTGCCAGTTAAACTGTTTGAGCGTTTTCTCCAAAATAATCCCCAGCAATTGATTCATTGGATTCAAGAACAATCGGTCCTTTTAAAAGAAAGCATGATCAAAATCCAAAAAGGAACAACCAATGATGCATGTGAACGGATTGTGACATCACTGGCGATGTTATTAAATGATTTAGGAGAACGAATTGACAACAGAGAACGCGTTGCAATTGCTTGTCCAATTACCATTAATGACATTGCACGGATGAGTGGAACCACGCGGGAAACAGCAAGCAGTGTTATGAAAAAATTAGTCCAAATGAACCGTATTAGCTACAGTCATAAATTCTTAACTTTTCTAGATACGCCATTCTTTATTGATCGATTGAGTAATTAATCATAGAGAAGGGAGATACAGGAAAGTAGGTTCCTGTATAAAAGGATATGGCAGAAAAAAAGAAGAAAAACAAAAAACAGCTTTCGTCTTTTAGTATTTTATTTATTATTTTAATTGTTTTAGGTATCGTAACGGTCTTGCTAAATGGCCAGCCATTTACCCCAAGAGAAATTGATGGCAAAATGGTTGACCACGTGGTAGGGGCCAAATTATCGGATATTATCATGGCTCCATTCAATGGGTTTAAAGATGCCATTGAAATTAATATTTTTATTTTAGTACTCGGTGGCTTTTTAAATATTGTGACGCAAACTGGGGCTCTTGAAGCAGGGATTCAATCAGTCGTTAAAAAGTTAAAAGGGAACGAATTGAAAATCATTCCGATTTTAATGATTTTATTTTCTATTGGTGGTTCGACTTATGGAATGGCAGAAGAAACAATTCCTTTTTATGGTTTATTGAGTGCCACCATGGTCGCCGCTGGTTTTGATACGTTTGTCGCAGTGGGTACTGTACTATTGGGTGCAGGATCAGGTGTTATCGGTTCAACGGTTAACCCTTTCTCCACAGGGGTAGCGATGGATGCGTTGCGAGGTATTGGCATTCAGCCGAATACAGGAATTATTTTAATTGTCGGTGCTATTTTGTGGGCGGCCTCTACTAGCTATTCTATTTTCATTGTGATGCGTTATGCGAAAAAAGTGAAGGCTGACAAAGGTTCAACAATTTTATCTTTACAAGAACAAGAGGATATGGAAAAAACGTATGGACAAGCAGCGTCGAAAGAAATGCCATTTACGAATCGTCATAAAAAAATCTTAATGGTATTCGCTTTCTGTTTTGTCATTATGATTGTTTCCTTAATTCCATGGAACGACTTTGGAGTGACGATTTTCAAAGGCTGGACGTCTGTTTTAACAGGCAACAGTTTCGGTGACTGGTACTTTGGCGATTTAGCGATGTGGTTCTTCCTTTTAGGTATCATTGCTGCCTTGATTGGTCGCTTTACTGAAAAAGAAACCATTGAAGCATTTATCGACGGTGCCAAAGATATGTTATCCGTTGTTTTAATTATCGTAGTTGCTCGCGGGGCATCTGTTTTGATGTCTAAAACGTATTTAGATTCATTTATCCTTGATAAAGCGGCAGGCTTATTACAAGGACTCTCCCCAGTCTTATTTGTCATCGGTGCCTTTGTTTTATACTTAGGTTTATCTTTCCTAATTCCTTCAACTTCTGGTTTAGCGTACGTTTCTATTCCTGTAATGGGTGCGTTAGCTAAAAACATTGGTTTAAGTCCAGAAGTGATGGTTATGATTTTTGCTTCAGGTTGTGGCTTGATTAATTTGATCACGCCAACATCTGGTGTCGTAATGGGTGGTTTGGAAATTTCCAAAGTTCAATATGCCACTTGGACAAAATTCATGGCCAAACCAATGATTGTCTTAGGCTTAATTAACCTAATTATCTTAATTGGCGCGATGTTACTCTTTAGCTAATCAAAAATTTTTTATGTTAGGGCTTCGGCTTTCGGAAAAAAGAAGAAGCAATGAAACAACAGCGACTACCTAAAAGTAGTCGCTGTTGTTTCATTTTGATAGTTGTTGAATTAACAATCTTGCGACAGCGCGGACAGAAAAAGGATTTTGCCCAGTGATTATACGGCCATCTTGATACGCAAATTCTTTATAGGGACGCTTTTTCGCAAAAGTAGCACCATGTTCTTTGGCAATTGTTTCGTTTAAGAAAGGAACAACTGCTTTTTTCATGGCTAAAATTTCTTCTGCAGTTGTGAAGCCAGTAATGGTTTTATCTGCAATCAAATAATTTCCTGACGCATCTTTGACATTTAAAAGACCAGCAATTCCGTGACAAACAGAAGTTAGGTATTTGCCCTGTTCGTAAAGGCTACGAGTGATTGCTTGCAACTGAGGATTATCAGGAAAGTCCCACATAACGCCATGGCCTCCTGTAAAGTAAATCGCTGCGTATTCATCTGGATCAATTTCTTCAAGAGAGAGGGAATGCGCTAGCGCTCGTTCTTGAAAATCGGCACTTTCATAAACCGCCATAATGGATGAATCTACATATTTCATACTCCGGGGATCCAAAGGGACATAGCCTCCTTGGGGACTAACATAGTCAACTGAAAATCCTGCTTTGGTTACTTCTTCCACGAACTCCGTGGCTTCACCTAGCCAGAGGCCCGTTGGTTCTTCGGTGCCGTGATAACGGGAAACGTTTGTGAGGACCACGAGAATTTTTTTCATGCTTGCTTCCTCCCTGGCATAATCGACGTAATGTGGGTCAATAGTTGTTGGAGTTGCTCAATTTTGGTGGTATCGTGAGAAAGTGAGTAATAATTTTTAGTTCCTTCACTGCGACAATCAATTAATTTGGCTTGTTTCAAAATTTTTAAGTGGTGAGAAACAGCGGGACGTGAGAGTTGTGTCGCCTCTGTTAACTCAGTGACACGACGGCCAACACAGGCCTGGTCTTCTAACAGTGCAATAATAATTGCTTGGCGTTTTTCATCACCCAATGCGATTAAAAAATCACTAAGCGCAGTAAATTCTGTTTGAATTCCTTCTAATTCTTTCATATTCTTCCGCCTCTTTGGTTCGTATTTTTAAACGATTAAACCATTTTTCGTGTTTTTTGTCAATAAAATACGCTGAGGGCTGAAACTTGACGTGGATCCCATTTTTCGTTAAGATACTAATTGATTAAAGGTTTAAACTTTTAAACCAATAAAAGGGATAGAAAGAGAGGAAAGATTCAATGATGAAAGCCGCTTTAATTCATAAATACGGACAAAAAGAATTAGCAATCGAGGAGGTGCCCTTACCCACCATTCATGACAATGATGTTTTGGTCAAAATTATCGCTGCCAGTATCAACCCGATTGATTTAAAAACAAAAGATGGCAAAGTAAAGATGCTTTTAAATTATCAAATGCCACTGATTTTAGGCAGTGATTTTGCTGGGAGTGTTGTTTCTGTTGGAAAAAATGTTCAAAATTTTAGGCTGGGCGATGCAGTTTACGGGCGAGTACCCAAAAATCGCGTGGGAACTTTTGCTGAATATATTGCAGTGGATCAAGCGGCTGTAGCTATGAAGCCGAAAAATTTAACGTTTGAAGAAGCTGCGGCCATTCCGTTAGTCGGTTTGACAAGTTATCAAGCGCTACATGATATTATGAATGTACAGCCAGGCCAGAAAGTCCTGATTCAAGCAGGTTCAGGAGGGATTGGAACCATTGCGATTCAATTAGCAAAACTAGCAGGCGCTTACGTTGCCACCACAACGAGTAGTAAAAATAAAGAATGGGTTCAAGCGTTGGGAGCAGATGAAGTGATTGACTATCGGACACAAAATTTTGAAGAAGTTTTATCCGACTATGATTATGTGTTTGATACAATGGGGGGGACAATCTTAGAAAAAGCTTTCTCAGTGGTTAAACCTCAGGGAAAAGTTGTTACATTGTCAGGCATTCCCAACGAACGTTTTGCTAAAGAGTATGGCTTGCCGCTTTGGAAACAATGGGCCTTTAAAATAGCTACCCGCAAGATTCATCGATTGGAGCAAGACACAGATGTTAGTTATCATTTTTTGTTTATGCGTCCCGATGGCGAGCAATTAGCTTTACTCACTGAGTTCATTGAACAGGGAAAATTACAGCCGATAATTGACCGAGTCATACCTTTTAGCCAAATTCAAGAAGCGGTGGACTATTCACTGACAGGACGAGCGCAAGGGAAAATTGTTGTGAAAATCGCCGATGTTAATCACGACTAAGTAAAGGAAACTTGCAAGAAAAATAGGCCCATTTTTCTTGCAAGTCTCAAAGTTTACCATTTAAACGCCGCCTAACGAAAGTGATTTTAGGCGGGAAAAGATTTTTATAGAAAATCCTCATTTTTCCAGTTTCTATTTTGCAAATTCGTTATTTTTTGTTATTCTATTGATGGTTGTGTATGCGCTTTCTTTTTAGGCGGATACACAAAAATGAACGGAGTGCAGAAAGGAATGGTGTTCAAAGTGGGGAACAATTTATCGACAAGAAAAGGAGAAAACAGAGAAACAATTGTCAGTTGGCTGGGTCTTTCGTTATTGGTTGGCTTGGCGTTTATCTTATTTAGTCTGTTTCATCAACCAATGATCAGCCAAGCCAATGAGCCGACCCAAGAGAAACATTTTATGGTTTATTATCGGGCTTGGCGTGACAAAACGATGCAAGGAGTTAATACAACATTGCCAGATGAAAATTGGCTAACGATGCACGATATTCCTTATGGTATTGACATTGTGAATGTCTTTAGTTATGTGCCAAAAGGACAAGAAGCACTTGCACAGCCATTTTATGATACGTTAAAAAATGAGTATGCGCCAGCACTGCATGCACGAGGTGTTCGTTTAGTTCGTGGGATTGATTACAGCGAGCTATTAAAAGTTCCTTATGCAGGAACAACGCCTACAGAAGCAGAATTTGATGCTTATGCGAAAGAGTTGTTAACCAAATTTGTCGATGATTTAGGAATTGATGGGTTAGATATTGACATGGAAACTCGTCCAAGTGAAAAAGATATTGTTCTATCTAATGGTGTCATTCGTGCATTATCAAAATACATTGGACCGAAGTCGGGAACGGATCGTCCATTTTTGTATGATACCAATGCAGAATATTTACCACCTTTACAAGATGTCAGTGACTGTTTCGATTTTCTCGCGTATCAACAGTATGGCAGCGATGACCAACGCACGCAACGAGCATTAAATAATTTAAGTCCGGTTCTCAATGGGGAACGATTTGTTCCAGGATTAACTTTCCCAGAAGAGCAAGATCGCAACCGCTGGTATGACACAAAAGAGCCGTATATGGAAAGTAACATGTATAAAGTAGCTCGTTATTCTTATGAAAATAATTTAGGGGGCATGTTCCTCTATGCCTTAGATCGCGATGGTCGCACCTATAATGAAGACGATTTAAATCAGATAAAACCTTCTAATTTACTTTGGACAAAAACGGCCATTGCAGAGAGTAAAGGCGTTTCTCTTGCAGAGATAAAAGCGGCTGCGCAACACTATTTAAAACGAATTAGCTACGCCAACACAGACCTTGAAGCACAAAATAAAGCCGCAGAAGCAGTGACACAAGCAACAACGCTTTATGATGTGAATAAAGCTATTTTAGGTGGCGATTATGGCCAAGGGCTTTCAAATACCTATGATGCTGAATTAGAAAAAGGCCTGTTAGCCATTGACTTAACCACTTTATATCGTGCGTTGGATCAAGCAGTTACAGCCATTGAAAAGGCAGAAAGCTATACACCAGAAACGATTCAAGCACTACAAACAACAAAAGAGACAGTCGCAACAGAACTTGCGGGAAAAACGTATACAGCCGCGCAAGTGACTACTTGGCAAACGGAGGTCCAAACAGCTTTGGATAATTTAAAAGAGAAACAAACACAACCTTTAAAAAGTGTCTTTTCCATTGATGCGGGAAGAAAATATTTTTCCGTGGAACAACTGGAAGAATTAGTGGCCAAAGCCAGTCAAAATGGGTACACAGATGTCCAATTAATTTTAGGAAATGATGGCTTACGGTTTATCTTGGATGATATGTCGGTCAATGTGAATGGTAAAAAATACAACCACAACCGGGTTTCAAAAGCAATCCAACGAGGCAACAACGCGTATTACAATGATCCTAATGGCAACGCGTTAACACAAAAAGAAATGGATCGGTTGTTGGCTTTTGCGAAAGCGCGCAACATCAACATCATTCCCGTGATTAACAGTCCAGGACATATGGATGCCTTGTTAGTGGCTATGGAAAAACTAGCGATTAAAAATCCCGCTTTTGATGGCTCAAAACGAACAGTAGATTTAGGGAACCAAAAGGCAGTGAATTTCACAAAGGCGATTATCAGTAAGTACGTGGCTTATTTTTCCGCGCATAGTGAAATTTTCAATTTTGGTGGCGATGAGTATGCAAATGATGTCGACACAGGCGGTTGGGCGAAACTGCAATCTTCTGGGCGCTACAAGGATTTTGTCGCTTATGCGAATGATTTAGCTAAAATAATTAAAGATGCGGGCATGCAGCCAATGAGCTTCAATGATGGCATTTATTACAACAGCGACGATTCTTTCGGTACATTTGACCCAGAGATTATTATTTCTTATTGGACAGCCGGTTGGAGTGGGTATGACGTAGCCAAACCTGAGTACTTTGTTCAAAAAGGACACAAAATTTTTAATACCAATGATGCGTGGTATTGGGTAGCTGGCAATGTTGATTCTGGCATTTATCAATATGACGATGCTTTAGCAAATATGTCGAAAAAAGCATTTACAGATGTGCCAGCAGGTAGCCCGAATCTTCCAATTATTGGAAGTATTCAATGTGTTTGGTATGATGACCCTCGTCGTGACTATGATTTTGAACGAATTTATACGCTAATGGATACGTTCTCGGAAAATTATCGTGAGTATATGGTGGTTAAATAAAACTAGTTATAGCTAACGAGTTATCTATAAAGACTGATCCTGGGACAAAAATCACTTTGGATTTTTGTCCCAGGATCAAAACCTGATAAACGGCGGGAACAGAACCAACTCCTTCGGAAATAAGCCGAAATTCTCCAAAAATTAAAGAGCAATTTTCGGAAATTTCTTCTTATTTCTCGGAGCTAAACGGTTCTTTCCCGACCTCAGCCTTCTTTAACGGAAGAAGATTTGTTTGAGGGCCAACAATCAATTTAGGAATGCCTTATTGAAATGTTCCTGTTCTTATTGTAGACTGAAAGAAGTGGTGGTGGAAAGCTATCACCATTAATAGAAAAGCAGGAAAATAAAAAGGAGCTTGTTGGAAGTTTAATGCTTGGAAATGTAAGCGGAATCATTTTTGTTGGAATGCTAAAAAAGGGAGTAGATTTATGAGTAATGAAAATATCGTCTTAGCAAGAAATACAGAGCGTGCACCAAAGCATCCTCTCGCAGCCCAAACAGTCGCATTTTCCCACTATAATCATTTGTCGGCACAGTTACCTATTGAGCCAACCTCTGGACAATTGGTAGAAGGTGGCATTCGGGCCCAAGCGACACAATGTTTGAAAAATATCCAAGCGGTTGTTGAAAGTATCAACCATGTGATGAGTGACATTGTCAGAATGACCATTTTTGTCAAAGATATGCGGGATGCTGCCGCAGTTGAGGAGGTCTATGTGGCCTTTTTTATCCATTATTATCCAGCTAAAACAGTGGTCGCCGTCGCAGATTTGCCGTTAGGCGCTTCTGTTCAAATGGAGGCACTTGTTTCAAATGGGGAAGGAACTATTCCTAATGCACCTCAAGCTGGGGATTTAATTAAATTAACAAATCAGACTGTTCAGGCACCAATTGATGCTCTAGCCAGTCAAACGGTCGCGTTTTCTCACTATAACAATCTGTCTGCACAATTGCCTATAGATCCTCAAACGGGCAGAGTTGTGGCTGGCTGTGTTAAAACGCAAACAAAACAATGTTTGAAAAACATAAAAGCCATTTTAACCAGTATTGATGTGCCTTTTGATGATATTGTGAAGGTCAATATTTATTTAAAAGATTTATCTAAGCTAGAAGCTGTCAATCAAGTATATGCCGCTTTTTTCCCAGATTCAGGAATTGCGCGTACGGTCAATTACATGCCAGCACGAACAGTGATTGCTGTTGCTGATTTACCAATGGGCGCGGCGGTTCAAGTAGAAGCGGTGGTTTCTCATGGGGATGGTACGCCACCACAAGCGATTGAAGATCGACATGGATTAATTATTGAAGCAAATAATACAGATCACGCACCGAAGTGTCCATTTTCGACACAAACTGTTGCTTTTTCTCATTACAACCATCTATCAGCTCAGCTACCATTGGACCCTAAAACAAATGCGTTAGTCGCGGGCGGAATCAAGGAACAAACGACGCAATGTTTAGAAAACATCAAAGCGATTATTGAAAGTGTGGATCACAGCTTAGCTGATCTGGTGAAAGTGAATATTTTTGTGAAAGAGATTGAAGAGCTGGCGGTAGTAGATGACGTCTACCAAACGTACTTCCCTGAAGGCATGCCTGCCAGAAGAGTGATTGGCATGACGGATTTACCAAAAGGTGCCCAGATTCAAATCGAAGCGATTGCTGGGAACGCAGAAGGTACGCCACCAATTGGCTAAACAGTAAAATAAACAAACGTCAGCTGGCTTCTGAAGCCAGCTGACGTTTTTAGTATTTAGATAAATCAGTAAAGTAAGTTAGTTGCCATTTTTGTGTTTTTTTCGCGGTTTGATTAAGGTTTTGGCACCAAGAAGGATAAAAACGGGCCGCCATTTTTCCTTTTTGTTGATGCGTTTTGAGAATTTTTTGTTGGATTAAACATTCTTTTGGCAGAAGAAAGAGACCTTGCTTTTCTTGATCAGCAATGACAATTGCTAACATTTCAGGGGCTTCCGTAGCATCAAAGGCTTCGTTCTGATTTTGTTGATTTTTTTCCCAGAAGGCTACAAAATAGCCTTCTTTTTTAGGCGTTTTTTTGGCTAAGCGACTGCGGATAAGCTGTTGCGATTCATTAACTTGGCATAAAAAGCCTTCATATTCGGCATTTTGTTTTTCTTCGGAAAGCAGGGTGATCGTGCCCACTGCTTTTTCAAGTATTGGCAATGAATTCATAGGGAATGTCCTTTCTTTTCGTTTAATGTCGGTAAGAGTTCTTGGATAATGGTTAATCCTTTCGCCAATACCTCAAGCTGATTGGAGGCCAAGGAAATTCGTAAAAAAGCATCTGGCTGATTTTGCACAGTAAAGCGGCTCGAGTGAAAAAGACGTACCCCATTTTGGAGAAATTCTTGTTCAATTTGCGGCGCCGTTTTTTCGGTAGAAAGGGGAATAGTTCGGTAGTACGGCAAGGGATTGCTAGGTCTAGCTAACCCAAAAATGGTATCAAATAAGTCATTGGCTTGTTTTGTTAAAGCCAATTTTTCTATCACTAATTCTTTTGCAACTGGTGAGCGTAAGACTTGGGTGACAATTTCAGCATCAAAGCCAGAAGTTTTAACGTTAATGTTAAAAATCGCACGCTCTATTTCTTGGCGAAGAAGCGGAGGGAAAACAAGGTACGCAATGCGTAAGCCTGTACAGACAAATTTTGTCATCCCCGCTAAGTAAATCGTTTGTTGAGGTAAGAGTTCTTGAAACGTTGGTAAAACTGCTTGCTGTGCATAAGTTGTTAAAAAAGAATGAATGTCATCTTCAATTACCCATAAGTGTTCTTGCTGAATGATTTCAGCTAAAGTCATTCGGCGGGCGCTAGACATTTGGAAACCAATCGGGTTATTACATGCGGGCATTAAGAAAATACCATGTATTTTTTTCTTTTTGCATTCTTGCAGTAAATGCTCTGGGTCCATCCCCTCGGAATCATAGCCAATCGGGACGATTTCTAAATGATAAAGCTGGGCGAGTTCAATAAAATTTGAATACGTGTATCGATCTACGACAATCCGCTGACCTGGAGAAAAAGCGGCGGCTAACGTCACGGCCAGTCCATTCTGGACACCAGATACAATGGCAACTTCTTCGGCATTGGTCCGAACGCCTTGTGTCTGAAGCCATTCGGCAGCGGTTGCTCGTTGAAAGTGCGTACCTAAAGGATCGCGATAATTTAGCAAACTGTTAAGGGCCGCATTTTTACTAACGGATTCAATAAAAGGTAAAATCCGCTGATTACACATATCAAAGGAACTAACCAGCCCTAAATCAATTAGATGGTCCGCTACTTGGTTGGTAGAGATTGTAATTGAGTGAAACGCGTTGGGAGAAACGAAAGTGCCGCTACCGATGTTGGTATAAAGTAAGCCTTTTTCCATAGCGTGTTTATAGGCTTGACCAATCGTCGTGAAATTCAGATCCAAGTAATCAGCTAATTCTCTTTGCGAAGGCAATTTCACATTTTTTTGAAGCGCACCAGATAAGATATCCGCTTCTAATTGTTGAACCAATGATTGGTAATAAGGTCTTGTTAAACGTTCTTTAACAGGGCGCCATGACAACACATAGTTCTCATAGGAATTAATCGGCATGAGGGGAACTTCCTTTCTATAAAATTGTATTCCATACAATTATAGCATTGAGTGTATTGTTTGTCTGGTTTATGATAGCGCAAAGGGAGGAATTCAGATGGACATTATTTCTTATGAGAGGGTTATTCAACAATTGTCGTTTTCCGAAGCAATTCAAGTGATGAAACGTTGCTTTGTAGAGTTGCAAAAAGGAAAAATTTCGCAAAGTGAGCGCCATGTAGAGGTTTTACCAGATGGGAAAAATCAAAATCTTTTTGCATTAATGCCTGCTTACTTAGGAAAAAATCGCTTTTTTGGGGCAAAAATCATTACAGCTTTTCCAGAAAATCCACAAAAAAATTTGGCCTCACATCTTGGTCAAATTTTATTGTTTGATAGTTCTACTGGAAGACCAGTTGCGATGATGGATGCCAATGCGATTACGTGGCTTCGCACAGCAGCTGTTTCTGCTTTGGCAACCGATTATTTAGCAGCTCCAAAGGCAAAAAGTATCGCTTTGATTGGTGCGGGTCAACAAGCTTCGTCTCATCTCGCAGCGCTACAAAGCGTTCGGGCGATTGAAAAGGTTTTTATATATGACCGCACAGCAGAACGTGCACGAAAATTAATCGCTAAGCAACAGCACAATTACCCCGAATGTACCTTTATTGGTTGTTCTTCTGTCCAAGAAGCCGTCCAGGAAGCGGAAATTATCTGTACACTAACTTCCAGTCAGGACGCATTTTTAGAAGAAAAAGACGTTTTGCCGAATGCCCATATCAATGCAATTGGTACATTCACGCCGACTTCCAGAGAATTAACAAGCGACCTTGTTAAAAACAGTCAAGTGTTTGTAGATGAGTACGCGGCTGCATTAAAAGAAAGCGGGGATCTTTTAATTCCGATTTCAGAAGGTGCCTTTTCAGCTGAAAAAATTGTAGGTTCTCTCGGCGAATTAGTGACTGGCAAAGTTAAACTAAAGGCGGAGCAGAAAGGCCGCACGATTTTTGATGCGGTTGGCTTAGCAGTTGAGGATTTGTGTTGCGCGGAATACATTTATCAAAAAATACAAGGAGAGAAATAAAATGAGTTATCCCTATTATATTGTCGATGCTTTTGCGGAGGAAGTTTTTAAAGGCAATCCCGCCGCTGTTTATGTTTTGGAAAAGTGGTTGCCAGAAGCGGTGATGCAAAACATTGCGATTGAAAATAATTTGTCAGAGACTGCTTTTACAGTCAAAGAGGGAAAAAGTTACGCTCTGCGCTGGTTTACGCCGGAACGAGAAATCGATCTCTGTGGACATGCTACATTAGCGACGGCTTTTGTGTTGTTTAACTATTATTCCGTTGCGGAAGAAACACTCCATTTTACTAGTCAAAGTGGACCGCTCGCAGTGACCAAAAAAGAGGAATACTATTATCTAGATTTTCCTTATATCCTACCGGAAAGGATTCCAATTTTGCCAGAGTATGAAGTCGCTTTAGGCGCGAAAATTTATGAAGCTTATTTAGGCCGCGATTTATTTTTTGTCTTAAAAGACGAAGAGACAGTGGCAAAAATCACACCAGATTTTTCTGCATTAAAAGCATTGGATTTAGGAGTAGGAGTCATTGTAACGGCACCAGGAGACTCGGTGGATTTTGTTTCACGGACTTTTTTCCCGAAACTAAGAATTAACGAAGATCCAGTTTGTGGTTCTGCGCACGCCAATTTAATTCCTTATTGGGGAAAACGGCTCAATCAAATGACCCTTTCGGCCTATCAAGTGTCCCCAAGAGGCGGCTTTTTAACTTGTGAAGTGAAAGAAGATCGAGTCATTATTGGTGGTACTGCTAAACTATTTGCAAAAGGGGAAGCGTACTTACCTGTATAAAAGTCCACCGACCGCTAGCAATTCGTCGTTAGCGGTCGGTGGACTTTTTAAATAGAATAGTTGCGAGAAACAAAGGGAACTTCTTCACCATTTTCGAGCTGATTTAGGTACAAGGCTAACATGAAAAAGTAACCTGAGAGTAAGTTGACTACATCATACAGCTGCGGATCAATTTTTTTACCACCATAGTCCATGCGATAAAGTAAACGAACAATATCTTTGGCTTTGGCTCTTAAAATGTGTGCATAAGAGGAACAGATTGTGCCCATCGGTAAAACAAAAGGACGATTTTCTTCGTATGTCAGTTCATTCATAGCATTGACACGTTCCAAAAGCCAGGCTATTTCTTCCTCTGTGACTGTTAATTTTGTTCGGGTCGTTGGATTGACATGGTAGATTAACTCGCAAATTTTAGCTAGTTCTTCTGTTAGTGCAGGCTGTTCAGGGACGTCTAATTGTTGCACATATCCTCGTAGAAGACCTGTCATCGAGGCCAATTCATCAGTCATTAATTCAAAATCACATCGTAAATCTTCTGGTTTAGAAGATAAATACGGGTACGCTTCATACGGACTGCGGTACATTTTTTCCATTCAATTTCCCTACTTTCTAAAAATAAAAAGCCCTCAAAAAGAATGCACGAAAGCCAATCTTTTTGAGCGCCGTTGCTCGACTGTTCACAGTACACCATTGTACTTGCTAAGGTAATCATAGCCAAGAGTGAAGGGAGAGTCAAGGGGGAATCAAGGTTGGAGAAAGAAAATGAAGCTAAGAATTACCAGAAGTAAACCAATCAATAAACTGACAAGACCAGAAAGTTGACCTAATCGTTGTTGGGTAGAAGAAGGCTGGTCGGTAACAGTGAGCAAACTTGAGAAAAAGTTCATTTTTTTCACGAGTATTAAATACGCAACAATAAGCAAAAGAATACCCGAAAAAAGGTACGAAAGGGGCTCAGAAATAACTTTTTGGGCACGAAGTAAAAAAATTCCTATGAAGAGGACAACAAAACCATACTTAAGAAAAGTTTCTTTTGACATGTTGAAATCGCTTCCTTTTGGTTGATGAATTTTATTAATAGCCACTATTCTTATGATTAAATTATAGGACTTTGAGGGCGGTGGAGCAAAGGAAAAATGGAGAATGGTGGGAGGAAAGTGTGACCAATAAAAAATAAACATAATATAAAACCTATTATATAGGCATTTCTATGGGGAATTATTCTTGCTCAAAAATAATTGAATTCAATATAATGTACAACTATTGATTCTGTAGGATTTTAAGTAACTTGTGTTTAATTAAAACCAGAACAATTTTAAAAGACTGTTAACTGTTATCAGAAGAGGTGAATTAGATTTAAAAAAAATCCTCTAATTTCTCTATTTCAGAATTATAAGTATCAATATTCTGATTTTTGATTTTAATAAAACTAGGTACAAATTCAACGTCATATTGTTTTCTAATATTCTGTATATCAAGGTTAGTTTCGGTATTTTCTGTATCAATATAGAAAATTGTAGGACTTTGTGAATTTAATAATTTATTAAGCTCTGCAACAAAACTTCTACAATATGGACAAGTAACACGTCCAAAATAAACGAAAATAGTTTCTTTATCAGAAACTTCTTTCAATTTTTCTGTAAACTCAACAGGTGACACCAAATTTAATGATATTGTATTGTTTTTATAATCTTCTTTTTGTTTTGGGTTTAAAACTTCTACAGAACTAATAGGAAAAACAGCAGACTCAGTTGTGACATTATTACTGTTGGTACAACCTGCTAATGATAATCCTGTATTAATAAGCAAAAGCATCGGGAAAATAACTTTTTTCAATTTTTGTCACCTCCACATAAAATGGTTTTAATAATCATAATTTTATGATATTATTAATTTATCATATTAAAGGAGGTAGTGCAATGTTAAGGGTTGTAAAATTTTTTTCGGTATTTATTTTGGTAGCTGCTAGTTTGTTAGGTTTGTCACAATTGGGGTTTGCAGAAACTAAAGAAGATGGTGGGCTTACTCAGAAAGAGAAGCAAACTGCTGAGATTGTATTAAGTGGAGTATCTCGTTATGTTGATGAAAATGGAGAGTTTCAGTTAAGAATTAATGACATTGATAATCTGCAATTGGAATTGGAAGCAGTAAATGCTTCTGTTTCTGTGGAGGAATTGAAAGAAGCTATTGATCGTTTTAATTATTTGATTGTTGCAGAAAATGGAGAAGGAACAATTACTAATTTAGTAGATGATGTTTCTGATGTTTTACCAACCCCTAATTCAAATCCAAGATTAAGAGGGAAATTAATTACATGTAGCAATGTCATGGGTGCTATTGGTCTTATTCACGGTGGTTCATATTCAGCTGCAGCATATCTTTTGGGTATTACTGGGCCAGCATCTTTACTTATTCCACTAATCATTTCCACAGCATATTATTTAGGTGGGTTACTTTGTTAATCAAGGAGGAATTAAAAGAAGTGAGAAGATTAGGGAAACATTTTCTTATAGTTTTTTCTATGTTGAGTATTATATTCACGGCAACAGTATTTCAAGGTGTCCAAACAATTTGGATTCCTATAGTTTTCTTGTTAATTACTATATGTACAATTTACGCTAATGTGTCTTTGGCCAACTTTGCTCTGAAAAAAAACGTTTTCCGCAAAGAAAACGTAGTTTTTAGCACGTTAGCCTTGATACAAGTAGCTTTCACATTATTTTTATATATGATTTTCGCTTATGTAGGCTTATCTTAATAAGTAAACAGAGAGTTGTAGTGAGTCCACAAAAAGAATGAAAGTCTTTTGTTGACGGAAAACAATCGGCTGGTAAAATCGATTGCTAAACAAGATATTTATGATTTAAAGAATTATTTGGAACAGTTAACTTCTTTGAAAGATCCTTAGACAACGTCACATGGAATCCTGGCTGGATACCTTCTACTTACTATACAAAAATGATACATGGGCAACAATGGTAGATGGCGGAGAATTAATGACTCATTATTACTCTTGTTTAAAAGCTGAAGCATTTAGTGACAGACGAGCTTCAGGTTCGTTTTCTAGTAGCTATACTTTTACATCGGGGCATTTGCTTACAGCTTTAAGAGGAGTGAGCTATACGGTTTCCTATAGAAGACAAGCGAATGGAAATTATTGGACACAAGTAAAAATTACAGATATTTTCGACTTCAAATGGGAACAGAATGGCTATGATAACAATTTTGGTGTAGGTTTTGGAAATAACTATGCCTATGCGATACAACGTGTTGAGTATATAAAACCGTTTAAAATTGAAATCGTGAGAGAAATTTCGAGATAATAATTAAAAAAGATTCAGTGGGTTCTTTTCTGGATCTTTTTTAATTTTAAAAAGGCGCTAAGGATGAAAAAAGGAAAAGCTGAAAATTGTAATTGTCTGCCTAATTTTAAATTTATAGCAAATTCATTTAGTATACGATTTTTTTTCATATGTCATATTAGTGGTATCGATGGGGATAAAATTGTTCCGATTATAAGTGCGATAATTCCAAATAGAAACATCATTTTAGGATTGATTATTTTAGAGGATTTCATCATAAGTATTCCTTTAATTATTGTAATTATATGATAACAGAAGAAGGTTCTGATGAAAAGTTTAAATAGGGGACTGGCAATAATCTGTTATTTCTCCTTGTTAGTACTTTGTGTCTGATGAGCTATTTCTATTTTGGTAGCTCTAAGATCGAAGTCTAGATTTGATTAATACGGAAGAAAAGTAGTTGAATAGTAAAAAAGGGTAAGTTTAATATTGATAATATTTACTCTCAAATTTCAACCTTACCCTATATTAAAGGAAGAAAGAAGATTTTAGAAATATTGGTAATGTACTATTGGCAAAAAAGTATTTCTCCAGTAAGTGATGAACTCTGTGAAGACTATATGAAGCAAGCATGTGATTCTATATGAAAATAGAAGAATATATTAAACTTAGGAAAAAACATGATGGCTTTGATGAAACACACTGGAAAAATAAAGATGAAAATATCCATAAATTGATAGACTATATATTTGATTACTATAAGTTTTTGGAAGAAGATCAAAGTTCAAAGAAAAGCCAAACGAAAGAGTTAAGGCGAAATGTTAATTACCAATACGAAATTGAATTATACAGCGAAGACACTCAAAGATGGCTCTTAAATATTTTCACAAAATATGATGTTAAAATGAACCGGCAAATAACTAAAATACTTGATAGTACGGATTTTTTTCTGTTGATTTCAGACATAAAGGATTGGGAAAGATTGTCATATGATTTGTATACAAAAATAACTGGAAAATACAAGATTCTGAGTGATTACCCATTGGAGTTGTTAGCTTTTGCTAAAGATTACTATAAAATATGTGATAAAAATTGTGGACTATCAATCTCGCAATATAAACTATCACAAAAATCCAAAAAGTATATTAAAGACATTTATTCAGATTACGGGATTAACTTAGTTGCATGGGCTAAATTTTACTTGGAATATTTTTATAGTAGTGTGGTACTATGGCCGCCTTCTCATAGAATTATGATAGAAGAAGATGGAAAGAAAAATATCAATATAATTTAAATGTGACTAGAAATGTCTTTAACATAGGCAGTGTACTAGATAAAATCTCTGAAGAAAATGGTGCTTCTGAGCAATTGAAAAAGAATAAAAAAGTATTAGTAGAGTTAATGAAAGAGATAAATGCTGTACACCATATGGATGAAAAAGAATTCTAAGCTATACAAAAATTCCCTGCCAAGTATTATCTTAGCAGGGGGTTATTTTTGGTAAGAAACCAGATCTTTTTTTATGAAAATCAAACATTTCATGAGTTAAAAAATGTTGATTTATTGGATTAACAACTATGATGTGTCGAACTTCAATTAAATAGGATACAATCAGATCAATAAAAAGTACATGGAAAATAAAAGTCAATCTTGTGGATTGTTCTAACTTTTCTGGATATTTTTTCTCCAAGGAATGAAGAGCAGCAAGCTTGCGAAGAGATGTTATTATTCAATAACCAAATTCGATAATTTACACAGTATCTAATGATATTTATTGATCATTTAATGGGACATATATCGAATTTTATAATCTAAATTGAATTAATTATGTTATCAATGTAATGCAAATACCCGTAAATATTAGTGAGCCTGATATGATTAAAATGTTCTGCTTCAGTAATAGATAAGTTGTTCTGGTCTGTTCTAACATGAAAAAGGCGATTACGATTATCAGTTAAAAAAATATATTCGTCTGAAGCTAAAAAACTATGTATGTTAGCAAATAGTTTCTTTTTCTTCGTGATGATTTCTTGATTATTGCTATTAGAAATTACATTTTTTAAATCATCAAAATAAATATAATCACCACTTGTACTTAATTCATACTGATTTTTTAAAAACCTAGCTAACTTATCATTTACAGAATAAATACGATAAATAGCGTCATTAATTAATGAACTATAGTTCTTTTCAGCTAAATTACCAACAAATACAGAATTTGAAGGTAGGTAATTTAATGCAGAATAATTTAACAAATTATAGATAATAATATTAGCTCTAGAAATTTCATGTAAACGATTAAGAATATCATACATTCTTTGATTATTTTCACTCATCATTTCATTAGGATTTTTAAAAGTAGAATTATTAAATTCTGACACTCGTTCTCCAAATTTTTTAGCTAAAAATGAGATTTTCTCTGGATCAATAAGTTTAGTTTCTTTTGAGGAGATTTCCTTATAATCTAAAAGGGTATAGTCAATCGGAATATCAATATTTAGGTATTCAACATAGGCTAAATCTATCATTTCGTTTAATAGATGATAACCTGAGTCGATTAGCTTTCTAATTATTTGTATTCTTTCTAAAATTCCAATCATTTCAACTCCTTTTTTGTAAGATAGATCATGATCTAAAGATTTTCTTGTATCAGAGAGAGTGAAGGCATCTCCTTTCTCTCTAAAATTATTAATCATTGAGAAAAATTTAGTTTCCTTAAAAGAATCTATCTTTCTTAATTGCTTTAGTAAACTCTCATATTTATTCTGAATCTTGTGAGTTCTAAACTCTATGTTAAAAACTACACTATAAAACACAGTTGTTTTTTCAATCAAACTTATAGATTTTAACACTATATTTCTGAAATAGTACATATATGTGAAATCACTGTAATTGGGCACGATATGCTTCTCAAAGCGATCGAATAGATAATTTAGTTCAACAGTAATTTCTGAGTATAAATGAAAGCACTCTTCAATATAAGAAAATAGAAATACAAATTTTTCTTTTTCTGATTCAAGAAGATTAAGTTGTTCGGTATATATATCGAAGTATTCGTCTAGTAACTCATTGATTTTTTTATTCAAATCAGAAGATTTTAATAATAACTTTTTAGCACTTTCTTTTTCTAGATCAACTTTTATTAAGCATTTTGAACAATATAATTCTCTGTCTGGTATGAAATATGTTTTAGGGAATTTCATTAATTCCTCTGGATTATGTTCAAGCATAATTTGCTCATTTATTGCCTCAGAAATATTTTTGGCAATTCTTTTCTCAAAACCAGTATCTTTCTCAAACTCCTTTTTACAACCTAAACAAATTGTTTTCATTTATTTACCCTCCATATTTAATCGTTGCTCTAATATATATCTGAAAATTTTTAAAAACTCATAATCTAGGCCTTTATCCCCATTTTTAACTATAACTAAAATATTTTCGGTGTAGTAGATACTCTATATTAAGTATCATTAAGCTGTAATAGTCGTTCTAACTATCTTTATTGTTATGTTTTACTGGTCAGAACATTCAACATATGAGGATTGGAAGTAATGTATTAAAAAAACTGTCAGAATTTTAAACTGACAGTTTTTTTGGTAGGGAACCATATCATTTTCAATGAAAATCAAGCATTTCAAAAGTTGAAAAACGTTGATTTGTCGGCATTCCCCATTCATATTATGTTGGCTCTTTATTCCCACTCTGTGAGGGGATGTATTTATAAGGATTGATTTATAATCGTTAAGCGATTTTGTATTGTTTGAAAGATTTTAAATTTAGAGTGATTAGCTAATATTGGTTGCAAAATGGTTGCAATAGCATTCATTGAATAAACTTAGTTTCTAATAATTCAACCATTTTTTTTGTAGAGTGTACTAGTTGTTCATTACTGTAACAGTTATACGTATTTTCAGGATGATGAATAATATTTCTAATAAACATTGGTAATGTCTTCATTTGTTCACAAGTCGCTCCATTGCTTTGGGTTCTAATATACTTATTGTTTTTTTCGAATCCTTTTCTATTAAGATACTCATCAAATGCATTTTCATTAGTTAATTGAGTAATCTTTTTACGTAATTGATTTTCTGGTATATCATCTTGTAGCAATTTTTCTAATTGTGCTCTATTAAATTCTTCTTGTAAATATCCAAATAATTCATTATGAAATTCAACGCTACAAACTCCAAACGCAAAATAGTTAATCTCTCCCCATGTTGGACTAAAAGGGAATAAGTTCATAGTATTTCCATGAGTAACTTTATCACCAGTAGACGAGAATATTTTTATAAAATGATTTGAACTATTGTATTTTTTTAAAAGATAAGGAGAATGTGTAGTAATAAAAACTTGTGAGTTTTTTGATATTTTTTCAAATGCTTCAATTAGTTTATCTTGAGCGACTGGATGAAGAAACGTTTCTGGTTCATCTATAAAAAAGAATAATTGTTTAGAATTTTCCGCATTGGTAATTTCAGAATATACTTGAATAATACCCATTGCTAAAGCACGTTGCATTCCAGTTCCTTTATTACTAACTTCGGTAGTTACCCCGTTATCAGTAAGGAGTATACTACCTTTCTTAAAAAAATTTTCCATTTCAAGTAATCCAAACTTAAACTCTACTTCAGTTTCCCCATATTGTTCAGTCATAACTTTTTGAATTTTTTTTGATGTGGAACTAAGTATACTGAATAATTCGCTTTCTTTGCCAAATGTTTCTTCATGTGCCTCACAAAATTTTTGATAAGATTCTGATTTTTGAAAATCAGTTGTTATTGCATTAATAAGTTTTCCTACGACTTTTGTTTTCCCAAAATCCTGATAGTCTTCATGTTTAATATCAGAATAAACAAATTGAGCATCAAAAAGTGCGGATATAGTTGTACCAACTCCAGTAGGATTTTCAAATTTTTGTTCATCATTATTCCATGTGTAAACAGTTTTTATATTTTCTGTTGAACGACGAATTCTTAAGTTGTGAGTATCATTTTCTTGAAATACATAATTTTGATATTTTTTTATAGCATCTTCATTGACTATTTCAGGAATATCATTACCAGAAAATGTGATTTCAACTGAACAATTACAATCTTCTTTTCCGCTAGTAATTAAACTATCTTCATACTTGCCATTACGCAAAAATTCGACTGCTTTAAATATAGTTGTTTTTCCACTATTGTTATTTCCTACTAAAAAATTAATTCCTTTTGTGAAATTTATCACATTTTCGCCTTCAAAGCTTTTAAAATTTATCAATATGATTTTCGATATATACAACTTGGAGCCCTCCAATTATTTAAATATGCGTTAAGTCAATTGTATTATATTTATATGGTTTTTAAAACCTATTTAGATAATACTTGAAATATTTCCGAAAAAGTGTATACTTGTGTTACAACATTTAACGATAAAGGGGGGGCGCGTGCATGGATGAAAAAAAAGATATAATAAAACGCTGGTTTGAAGAATGTGAACGGAAAAAAATATCACCTTGGAAATATGATTTTAAGTTAGAACTGCAAACGAAGGAGAAAGAGTATTTTCAAGAAATAATAGATGAGAGCAACGCTATAAAAAGAATTTTTGTATGGTATTTATCACCTGTACAAGCAACATCTGAAACTGAAACAACACAATTAGCCAAAACAATATATTCTATTTTATGGAATCTTGATACTTCTGTTTTGAATAGAAGTTTTGATATGGATGTGATGAATTCATTTTGGACAACATATAGATTTGCAATTTTCAAGAAGTATAATGCTTCATATAATAAATGGCAGGACAATAGAATTAATTTATCAGCTATTTATGAATTGGATAAAAAATACTATGATTACATTGAAATTAATAATTTGTTCGAGACGTTTGCAAATTATACACATACCATTGGAAACTTTATAATTGAATCAAAGGGATTTAATATGGGAAGGAAAAATGATGATTACTGGGACTTGGGTTTAAGTATAATCAAAGATAATTTAGATGTTTTGGAAACTGGTTTGTGGAAGAAATACGTAAAAAAGTTTTATCTCCAACCATTTGTTAGGGAAGATTATAGAGTTGCTGAATTGTGGCAAAACCATTTAATTTCAGAATATACTAAACCTTGTGCTAAAAATAATGAAGAAACTATTGAATTAATAAAGGAATTTTTAGGTAGAGTGTGTCCGAGTATAGAAGAACGAGGAAAATTTATTGTAAAAACTCTATGTGAAAAATTACATTTAACTGATTACACATTTTATAAAAATGATTTAGTAAATCTTACTTTAGTGCCAAAATATTCTGATGAGTTGTGGAGGATGAAGAATGATGAGAGTATATAAAACTGTTCGACTGGCATATGAAACAAAACTTTGGTTAGACCAGTTAATTATTTATAGAGAAAAACAGCTGCAACAAGAAATGAAGAAAGGAATAATTAGTGAACTTGAAGCGAAAATGCAAAATCAATATGGTGATATATTAGATGGGATTTCATTTAATATTGTAATGAAAGTTTCAAGTGGTAGTGTATTAGAACAAGCATATAGATATTGTGAGGCACAAGAGTTTTCAAATGAAGAATGGTCAGAAATTGAAAGACGAATGATAAGAGAAATTAAGAATTGTGATTTTCAGTCTGAAACAACTGTTACACCCAGACTTTATTTGGACGAAAATATTTTAGATGGATTAGAACAATATAGATATAAGTTTAAAATTAATGAAAAAGGGAAATCTTTACCTCGATTAAGCTATATTATTAAATTGGTAGTTTTTGCTTTTTTAGATAAATTAAAGAAAACTGGTGAAATTGAGTAATAAAAAATGTTCTAAATAGTGTAAAAACTGTTTAGATTATTTTCGCTCCCATTGTATAGTTGTTGTACAACTAATGTATTTTTGGCAAGGGATAGAAATACGAATTATAAATGTTATTAAAATTATTGAAAAAGAGGAAAAGAAACATGAAATCTGATAATTTAAAATTTTTTATTTTTCTTATTATTGGCTGTTTGTTTGGATTTATTGCAACTAAATTTGAGGGTATAACTAATGGACTGTTAAATATAATAGGGTGTTTATCATTAGTTGTCTGTTTAATGTTTTTTATCAGAATGAGAATTAGAAATTTTCTAGGCTTTATTTTAATAGTGTGGAATAAATTTAGGGGTGATTGATTGAACACGAGAAATAGAGGTTCACCTAGTTAAGTTACTGGTAATAGTGTCATATAGATATAAAATGAAAGGATTTGAAAGAATGGCTATTAAACCAATTATTGATTCTGTTGCAACTGTAGGTAATTCATTACTATTAGTAGATTTGAACCCAGCGTTTGAAAGGGTTAAAAATAGTGACGGAGGATTTGAAAAAACAGATAGAATTACTCATTACAATTACACAGTTGTATGTCTTGAAAAGAAATTTGAAAAAATTAGTGTGAAAATTGAAGAAATACGACCTCTGTTTGATACGGAGAGAGAAGATATTCCTGAAAACACTTATGTGAAGTTTGAGAATTTAACATTTACTCCATACGTTTCAAATGGCTGGATTCAGTTGTCTTCCAAAGCGGACAAATGTGTAGTTGTTAAGGCTTAATATTATGCAATGGAGACAGAAAGATGATTTTATAGAAGTTTCAGCATTTTCACCAAGCATACCACTACGATACCGTTGGAGTTTTTTACTTGTTGTCTTAAGTGTTGAGTTAATAATTTTTCTTTTCATTATAGGACAACTAGTTAATGGATTTTTACACATTTTTGTTTTTGTTAGTTATTGTTATCTGTCTACCAGTACAATCTATAAATTTGTGATGTATAGAAAAACAAACTGGGAAAATTCTCCGTATAGCTTGATTAAAAGGTTTATTAATGATAATCGGCTTTTCCTAGAAGAAATACAAGTTTTAGGAAAAGACAGCAATGGCAAAGCTGTAAAGAAAAAAGTAATAACGGAAAGTGTTTTTATATTATATAAAGAAACCCCCAACGAACTAATTATTCGATTCTGGAAAAATGGTGATAAATGGAACGAGCTAGCTAATGCTAGTAGCAATAAATTATCGGCTATTTTTGGTCTTAATTGCACAATAAATGATGATATTCAATACTGTGACTATATCTTTGAAAAAGTGCTAGATAATCGCTTACACCTTGCACATGGCATTCCTAAAACTAATGGAACAATCATTCAAGTCACTGAAAAAATTTCTTATGATGTCAGTAGAGTTAGCCACGGTTTGACTATTGGAAACACTGGGAGTGGAAAATCAGTTTGGATTGAATACAAGATTTTAGCTTATGCACAAATGGGTGCAATAATTTATGTAGCTGATCCGAAGTCAGCAGATTTATCGTTATTAAAATATGTTCATGGCTTTGAAGATAGAGTAGTAAGCGAACCGAATCACATTGCAAGGTTACTAAGAGAAGTAACAGAAATTATGGAAACAAGATATAGGCAGTATTTCAGTGAAGTTTCTGCATTCGGTAAAACCTTTGTTGATTTCAACTTACCACCTGTTGTGCTAGTATTTGATGAATTTGCAGCATTTATCAAGAGTGCCGATAAAAAATTAAGTACAGAATGTATGTCTTATCTATACTCACTTATTTTAAAAGGTCGTGCAATGGGGTGTTTCGTTGAAATTATTCTTCAACGTCCAGATAGTTCCATTTTAGATGGTGCATTACGTGACCAGCTTGGCTGTAGAACCCTGTTAGGTACCGCGAGTAAAGAGGCTACCATGATGTGCTTTGGCTCGTCTAGCGTAGAACATAAGTCTATTTCTGTCAAAGGTGGAGGATATATCAAGATTGATGGACAAGGAGAAGAAAAATACTTTGAAACACCATTTATGAAAGATTTTGATTTTATTGCAGAATTGGAAAGTATTATCTATAAACGACAATAATACCTCTTAAAATGAGTGAAATAGGGAGGTAGTCGCCTTAGCGACTAAACGGAGTGTCCGAGTCTTTTCACTCACTTTGAGAGGTGCAGTCGGGCGTTCTTTGCCCGACACTTAACTTGATATATAAAACAACATCTGCTCGCAAAATATATTTTTGAGAGGTGTGTGATGTATAAAGAAACACGTGCCTATAATACAAAAATTATTGAAACTTCAACTTATATTGAAATTTATCAGTATGAAGAGCCTATTTTTTATAGTAGACATATCGAAGATGAATCAAGGTCTAAACAGTTAGAGTGGTTAGATGATGATATCGAGAAACGTACTTTTGAAGAATTGTCTAATAGTGAAAAATACGACAGCTTGAAAAGAAAACAACGGCATTATGAAGATATGCGCTGGGAAATTGCTCGCATTGTTGATTGTAATTTTGATGAGGCGACAAAGTTTGTGACGTTGACTTTTCGAGAAAATATATCATCAGTAGATTATGCTAACAATGAATTTAAAAAATTCATCCAACGGCTAAATAGAAGATTAAAAAAGCGTAATCAGCGTGCTAAGTATTTAGCAACATGGGAAAAACAAGAAAGGGGTTCAATTCATTATCATGTTGTCTTCTTTTCATTGGGCTACATTAAAAATTCTGAATTAGAAAAAATATGGCAAAATGGTTTTGTAAAAATCAATAAAGTAGACGTTGATAGCGTTGAGAATAGAGGTCGTTATTTGAGTAAATATTTTTCAAAAGACCTCGAAATTAAAGAGCATAAGAAAAAAGCGTTTTTTAAATCTCAAAATTTAAAAACGCCTCAAATTAGGAAAATAACTACGTCACAACCGTATGATTTTTCCAATAAAAATATTATTTATACAAAAGATTATAAACGGAAAGTTCTAGATTTTAAAGAGTTTACAGGAGAATATCTTAATTTATTAATTGTCAAATTAAGTTAGACAATTCCTCTTTGCATATGTGACTCAAGAATACTTCTATTGGTGTTTTATAGTTTAATGATTTTCGAGGGATATTATTTCTTTTCGATGCAATAGATTGG
>OFLO01000099.1_pt1 | contig 48455 bp, 44 predicted proteins | sample 1540831 | NCBI WGS metagenome assembly OFLO01 (sample SAMEA4413049, study PRJEB24355) | metagenome | biome: human; feature: gut; material: faeces | place: United Kingdom | collected 2010 | reverse complement strand
CGGCGTCGTGCTTTTGTTTTTGTTTTTTTGTATGGTGGGGCGACCACCGGGTCTTACACTCTTTCCCTCACGGACGCCTTTCCGATCTGCGAAACCGCCGGGGCGACGGCCTATGTCACCGACAAGCCATGCCCAGGATGCCGAAAGGCGCTCGCGGCTGCGGGCGTGGTGAGGGCGGTGTGGCCGGACGGTGAGCTCGACCAGGACGGGCTCGTCAACTGGGAGCTGTGACGGCGTCGTGGCCGCGCTGGCCCCGCCAGGGCGTTGTGCTCTCAAGAATCGAAAAGCTCTCAAGAAATGCGAGACGGTGGTGTCCGGACGAACCGAACACCACCGTTGCTCTGAGAACGGACTCAGTCGTTGGAAATCTGGGAGATCTTCGGCTCCAAGGCCTTCTCCGCCTCGGCGGCGACGACCTCCAACTCGGCCCCCGTTGACGCCATGACGGCCGCGACGACAGCCCCCTCGACCAGCGGGGCGGTGGAGATCTTCACCTTGCTGGCGATCTCGGGATCGAGGAATTCCAAGGCCATCTCGGCCGACAGAATCGCCGATCCCAGATCCACCAGTACAAGGATTCCGTCACAACTACCAATCTTCTCGATGGCAGCGCTCACGGCAGTCGCATCGGTGCCCAAGGTGGTGTCGTCGAGACCGGCGGCAACCTCGATGGGCGGAGTATCCGGACCGGGCAGCATCTGGGATGCCAGATCGGCCGCAGCACGTCCCAGCGGTCGGCTGTGGGAGACGATGACGATTCCAACGCCCTGGTTCGATTCACTCATGATTCAGCTCCTGACAGGCAGTGTGCGGCAGACCCCACGAGCATGGCCATTGAGGTGGCTCCTGGGTCCTGGTGTCCCCTACTTCGTTCTCCAAGATAGGACGCCCTGCCGCGACGAGCCACCATCTCGATGGTCGCATCGCGGCCCTCATTGGCGGCTTCCGCCGCCTTGGCAAGGGCGTCGGCGGCAGAACCACCGTCGGCGGCGACCTTCTTGGCAGCATCAACGGCGGGGGACAGCGCATCAACCAGGGTCTTGTCGCCAACCTCAGCCTTACCGCGAGCCACGATGCCGGCCAGGCCAGCATCGAGGGCATCGGCAAGCAGCTGAGCAGTGGGCTCGCCGTCAGTCTTGATGACCGTCGACAGGCGTAGGAAGAAGGTGCCGTACAGCGGGCCGGAAGCACCACCAACGGTGCTCACCAGTGTCATCCCCGCCTTCTTGAGCAATTCGGCGGCAGAGGCGAAGGACTTCGGGTCAAGGGCGGCAACTGCGGTCATTCCGCGGGCCATGTTCGAACCGTGGTCGGCGTCACCGATCTGGCGATCCAGGTCAGTGAGCTCATTCGCGTGCTCCGAGATGACCTCCGAGTAATCCTTGAGCCACTCGGAAACGGTCGCGGCAGAAATTTCAGACATCAGCATCCCCATCGAAGTCCAGGAGTCTCCACCGGGGCATCCCACAGCGTCAGGAGATCGTCGTCAGCGGAGAGCAAGGTCAAGGAACATCCTGCCATCTCCAGACTCGTGATGTGGTTGCCGACCAAGGTGCGGGCAACCTTGACACCCTTGCCCTCCAGGATTTTGGCGATCTCTCCCCACACCAAGTATTGCTCGATGAGCGGGGTTCCACCCATGCCGTTGAGCATGGCGATGACGGGAGCTCCGGTGAAGTCACGGTCGGCCAGAATGGGCTCGACGATCTGGGCAGCGACCTGGCTGGCCGTCCCCAGCTTGACGGTCTCGCGACCGGGCTCGCCGTGGATGCCGACCCCGGACTCCATCTCGTCGTCACCGAGGTCGAAGGTGGGCTTGCCGGCTGCCGGCACGGTGCAGGAGGTGAGGGCGACGCCGAAGGAGCGGCCACCGTCATTGATGTGCTTGGCGAGCTCGAGCAGGGCGTCGAGATCACGCTTCTCCTCGGCAGCGGCACCGAGAATCTTCTCGGCCAGGACCGTCAGGCCCACACCACGACGACCGGCGGTGTACAGGGAGTCCTGCACGGCGACGTCGTCGGCGATGACGACGGACTCGACACGGGTGCCGGCCTCCATCGAGGCCAGCTCGGCAGCCATGTCGAAGTTCATGACGTCACCGGTGTAGTTCTTGACGATGTGGAGCACCCCGGCGCCACCGTCAACGGCCTTGGTGGCCTCGGTGATCTGGTCGGGAACGGGGGAGGTGAACACCTCGCCGCAGCAGGCGGCGTCGAGCATTCCGCGACCGACGTAGCCGGAGTGCAGCGGTTCGTGGCCGGATCCGCCACCGGAGACCAGGCCAACCTTCCCGCTGACCGGGCCGTCGGCGCGTAGCACGATGCGATGTTCGAGATCGACCTTCAGGGAATCGGGGTGGGCGGCTGCCACGCCACGCAGGGAATCAACGACGACGTCCTCAACAGCGTTGATGAGTTTCTTCATGAGACCAGTGAACCATCTTGACCCTGAATTTCCAGAGGGGCTCGAGGGAAAGGTGGACTGCGTTCACCTGTGGTTGCATCACTGAACGGCTCACTTCGTCTGCTGGACGTAGTCGATGGTTACCTTGCCGCGTACCTGTCGCAGCCACGGGGCCCGCTTGGAGGGATCGAACACGACCCGGATGCGGTCGTTGTGCATGATGACGGCGGTGATGACCACAAAGGTGATGCCTAGGCTGATGGCTCCCCAGGCGACCGTGGCGCGCGGTCCGATGGCATTGCCGATCCACCCGACGACCGGGGAGACGAGCGGGGTGCCGCCCATGACTAGTGTTGCCCACAGGCTCATGACCCGGCCACGCATGTGCGGAGTAACCGAGGTCTGCACCATGGCGTTGGCTGTGATGAGGGTCGAGATGGCTCCCCAGCCGACGAAGATCTTGAGCACGGCGAAGATGCCGTAATTCGGGGCCAGGGCCGACAGACCCATGCTGACGCTGTAGACGAGCAGGGCCAGCTCGACCCAGCGCAGTCGCGGCTTGCGTCGAGCCGCTCCCAGTGCGGCGGCCATTGAGCCGATACCCATGAGGGAACCGAGCAGACCGTACTCGCCAGATCCCTTGCCGAAGGCCTGAGTCGCCATGACCGCATCGGAGATGTTGAAGTTGAAACCGAAGGTTCCCATCATGAACCCGATCGCCAGCAGGATGACGAGGTCGGGGCGACGCTTGACGTACCGGACGCCGTCTCGCACTCGTGCCTTCTCGGACGATGGTGGGGACGTGTGAAGACGGTCAGCCTTGATGAGCAACAGGGTTGTGATGAACCCGATGAAGCAGAGGACGTTGATGGCCATCACCCAGCCGACTCCCACGGTGGCGATGAGCAGACCGCCGAGGCCAGGTCCGAACAGGCGGGCTCCGTTGAAGGAGGCCGAGTTGAGGCTCACGGCGTTGGGCAGGTTCTTCAGCGGGACGAGCTCGGAGACGAAGGCCTGGGTGGCAGGGCTGTAGAACGCGCCGGCGATGCCGTCCATGGCCGAGATGACGAAGACCATCCACAGCTGCACCGCCCCGGTCAGCACGAGGGTGGACAGGATCGCGGCGTCGATGGCCATGACGATCTGGGCGGTCACCATGATGCGGCGCTTGGACATCCGGTCAGCCAGGGCCCCGGCCCAGGGGGTGATGAGGAGGATGGGGGCGAAGTTCACCGCCATCACCCAGCCCAGCATGGCCGCATTGCCGTGGGTGAGGATGATGAGCACCAGCCATGACTGGGCGGTACGGGCCATCCACTGTCCCATGTTCGTCATGAGGGTGCCCGAGAAGTAGATCCGATAGTTCGGAACCGTCAGGCTGGCGAACATGGTTCTCACGGGGACTCCTGCCAAACTCGATGGGATTGTGGGGTAAGAGAGATTATGTACCGCTTCCGTAGCTTCTGCTGATGCGGGGCTGAATGTGCAGCGGCGATATGGTCGCCCGTGGTGCATGTCCCGGGAAGATCTGCGGTTCAGCACCGTCATGACGTGAATTTCACGTCTTCACCGTCTATTCCAGGAGTTTGTCCATGGCCACAGCAGCCGAATGGCTCGAGGGGGCTCGTCCGCGCACCCTTCCCACTGCGATCGCACCGGTGCTCGCCGGAACCGCGATTGCCATCGCCGACGGCGGTGCGCGCTGGGAGCTCGCGGTGCTGTGCCTGGTGGTCGCCCTGGGGCTGGTCATCGGGGTGAACTTCGCCAACGACTACTCCGACGGCATCCGCGGGTCCGACGGACAGGACCGCGTCGGCCCGTTGCGGCTGGTCGGGTCCGGAGTGGCTGAGCCCTCCCACGTCAAGGCAGCAGCCTTCGGGTGTTTCGGTGTCTCGGCGGTGGCTGGTCTCGTCATCACCATCCTCACCGGACACTGGTGGTTCATCATCGTGGGCCTGGTCTGCATCCTCGCGGCCTGGTTCTACACCGGTGGTTCACACCCCTACGGCTACGCCGGGCTGGGGGAGATCTTCGTCTTCGTCTTCTTCGGACTGGTGGCCGTCGGCGGCACGACCTACGTTCAGACCGATCACGTTGGTGCCGCGGGGTGGGTGACGGCCAGCCTCATTGGTTTCCTGGCGTGCGCGGTACTGGTGGCCAACAACCTGCGTGACATCGACGGTGACCGGACCAGTGGCAAGCACACCCTGGCCACCAAACTGGGGCACCAGGGGACCCGCGTCTGCTACCTCGCTTTGGTGTTCCTGGCCGGCGTCGGTGTCATCGTCGTCGCGGCCCTGACGACCTGGTGGGTCCTGCTGGGCCTGCTCATGATCGTTTTGCTCGTCTCCCCGGTGAAGGCCATGGTCACCAAGGCCACCGGAATGGCCCTGGTACCGGTCCTCAAGAACACCGGGCTGGCCGAGTTGGTGTGCGCTGTGGGATTTCTGGTCGGGGCGATGCTGGATCGGCCGTTGTGACCCACTCTTGACAGGCTGTCTTAGGTAGGTTAACTATAAGTATCACGCGCCGCAGAGCAGCGGGCGATCAAGAATAGAGGTTTTAGCCATGTCCGTTAATAGGAAAATAGTTTTGGGGGGTCGTGGCGGCGTGTATGGGTGCCACTGTTTTGGCGGCAGCGCCGGCGCCGTCGAAGGCTGCGTTGGAAATGTACGCTGACTCGAATTTCCATGGTCTCATTGCGAAACAGACTAAGGTAGGTTACTATAACTTTAACAAAAATCAGAATGATTCTCTCAGTTCTATAAAAAATCAGACTCCTTATGGTGCCGCATTTTGGTATGATGTAAACCAGAAGGGGCATTGCTGGGATTATAAGCCGTGGACGAATGATTCGTCGTTTTGGTGGAAAGATCATGATGAAGCCTCATCTTATGGATTGGGTCATCGGTGCTGACATCGAAACGGCAAGACCTTGAGGGGGTGGCTCACCCCCTCAAGGCCAATGATCTTCACCTTTCCTATGTTAAGGGTGACGAGGTACTCACCGGTGTCGACCTTGTGCTCCACACCGGTGAGCTGATACTCGTTCGCGGAGTGAGTGGTTCTGGAAAGACAACCCTGCTCAATGTGCTCTCTGGGCTTTTGTCCCCATCGCGTGGGACGGTGTGCATCAACGGAGTGGATATCACGAAAGTGTCAGAATCACAGCGAGACGCCATTCGTCTTCATGAAATGGGGATGGTTTTTCAGCATCATGGGCTCGTCCCCGATTTTACGGCCCGGGAGAATATCGAGCTTGTTCTGCGGGCGCGTGAGATTAAGAATTCTGCGGCCATTGCCATGGGTGCCCTCGAAGAGGTGGGGGTCGCTGAATTGGCAGATCGTCGCCCCGCAGAGATGTCTGGTGGGCAGGCTCAGCGGGTGGGGATCGCCCGTGCGATTGCTGGCGGTCATCGAATCGTGCTCGCCGATGAACCGACTGGCCAGCTCGACCGGGCCAATACTGACATGATCTTCAAGGTCTTGCGTCACATCGTCACCGACGGTGCTGATCGTGCAGTCCTGCTGTCTTCCCATGATCCGCGAGCCTGCGACTATGTCGACCGGGTTCTCGACATGGAGGACGGGGTTCTCGAGGAGGTATGAGATGTGGGTCGTCCACGTCACCCGGCTCGTCGTGTCGAACTGGCGGACGTGGCTTCGCGTCATTCCGCTGGCTCTGGTCGTTGTAGCTCTGACTGTCTCCAGCGGCATCACCAATGCTCGGCAACTGTCCGATGAACAGAAGAACATCGCGAGCTACGGCTCCACCAGCGGTCTCTTCTCGCTGCAGGAAGACGTGCCTCCAGGTACCCCCGTACCGATACCCCGTAATAACACGTTGCAGGCATCGTCACCCTTTCCCCAGCTCTACAGCAATATCAACCTCGTACAGTACGATGACGTCGCCTACCAAGAGATGCCCATGGCCGGTTCGGCCACGCAAGGTCGCTATCGGCTGACCTCGGGTCGCTGGCCGGCGAAGGCCGGGGAGGTTCTGGCCACCAGTACTCTTGGCGCTGATGATGGATTGCGGTTGTCTGCCAAGGCAGGTGATCTCCACCTCACGGTCACCGGCCATGTCGAAGCCGTCTACGATCGGGCTGCGACCTTGGTTCTTGCGGCTCCAGGCACATGGCAGTCATGGCGGATTTCCCGCGATGACGCTGGACGTGCCGGTATCAGGGGCAATGGGCAAATTGGGTTCACCTCCCAGGAGCCCGGTGACGTATGCAGTCTCCTCGCCGAGACCCTGAAGCTTGCAGGCGACTGCGATACCACACAGACCCGTTCTGCCAGCGAAGCTCACGGGCTGACGCCGAAGGCATTCGTGGATCAGAACCTGGCATGGCTGGTGTTTGGCCTGCTGGGGGCAGTCGTGTCCGGCGCGGCACTGACGGCCCTACTCAGACGCATCGCATCCCCCCTTCTGGCTATCGGGGTACGCCGTCGATCGGTATCAGCCATGAGTAAGACGGTGGCCTTCCTCGTTGCAGAAACCGTCTCGCTGATGTCTGTTGCCCTGGGTCAGGCGGTGGTCGCTGTGGCGAGGTGGTACATGGTCCCCAGGGCTTCTGCTCCGTTGGGGCCTTGGCGATTCCCCACGGTCCCGTTGGTGATGGCATTGGTCATCGGGGTACTTCCTGCGGCCATGGTGAACATGGTTCCTTCCCGTCGTAAGACCGTGAAGCGGCGAGGGATCAACATGAACACGGCTCGTCGGCTGGGGTGGGCGACTCTGGTACTGGGCTGCGCAGTGTGCCTGTGGGGTCTCCTGGGGGCTGACGCAACCTTCACCGCGGTCGCTGTGGTCGCTGGGATGTGTGCAGTGGCCGGTGGTTTGGGGGCACCCTTCGTGCTCTCTCGTCTGGTTCGGACACATCGCCCCGTAGGCCGGGCTCTTGCTGCTCATCGAGCTCTTTCCAGCCGCGGCGGGTGGCATTGCGTCTTTGCAGGTGTGGCGGCGGGTCTGGTCACCGCAACCGCTACCGGGCTCCTCATCGTTTCAGCGTTGTTCTCCCAGGCCAACGCGCAGACGAGCACCGGTATGCCCCCGGGGATGGCCTTGCTCCATGTCTCGATGGAGGGTGTGCCCGCCCTGGAGCCGGCTCAGGTCAAGCAGTTTTCCGATGCCCTGGAAGGCGCCAAAAACATCACCGTCCACCAGGTCGATGACGCCAAGATCAGCGGATCATGGTGGTATTTCTCCAAGATTGACGATGTTGCGGTCGTCACAAAGCTTGACGACGCCCAACGTGACGTCCTTGTATCAGGCGGGTACTTGACCAATGATCCCTCCAGAGCCGACCCGGCACACACCGTCGGGCTGACGGAAGATCTGAGCTGGGTTAAGCGCATCTCCGTGCGTCCGAAAGCAGGAATACCACGAGGTGCTGGATCGGCGATTCTGTTCACAGGGCTGACCCCCGATCAGGATCGACTGACCAACGAGTGGGCGCAGGCGCACGGGTTGGGGGAATTTTATGTCATGGCCCCCCGAATCCTCGGTGATGTCCCGCTGCCAACGATCACCATCGTCGCAACCGTCACCTTCATCGTGTTGTCGGCCATCATGGCGGGCCTGTTGGCGAAGGAGGAGAGAGCCGCTAATAGTGATCTGGTGACCAGCCTCAAACGCATCGGATTGGGCAGGCGTTGGGTGGACCAGGTCATCCTTGTGGAGGTGGCCACCACAATGCTGGCCGCCCTGATATGCGGGGTGATCTCCTCGGTTGTCGCGGTGTGGCTCACGGGCAGGGTCCTGTCGGGAGCCTTGGACCTGCTTGGGGCCGCGTGGTGGGTCTTTGGTGCGTTGGCCGCCGGGATGTTCGGTGGATCCTTGCTGGGGGCCGCCATCCATCGCCGTTACCACTTCGACATGAGAGCTACCTGATCTGCGATCCGGCCCTCAGGGGGAGTTACAGCTTGATGCCGAATCGCTCCAGCCTCTTGCGGTCGGCCTTCGAACTGGATGCCTGCAGGGCCAACAACTCGGCGTAGATACCTCCGGAGGCGGCCAGCTCGGCCGGGGTGCCGATCTCGTCAACGCGACCGGCGTCCAGGGTGACGATCCGGTCGACGCTGGAGATCGTCGAGAGGCGGTGGGCGATGATGAGGCTGGTGCGGTTGGCCATGAGGGATTCCAGACCGGCCTGCACCCACCGCTCGGACTTGGTGTCCAGGGCTGAGGTGGCCTCGTCGAGAACGAGGATCGGGGCGTCCTTGAGCAGGGCCCTGGCAATCGAGATGCGCTGCTTCTGGCCACCGGAGAGCTTGATACCGCGCTCCCCGACGAGGGTGTCGTACTGCTGGGAGAACCGCTCGATGAAGCGGTCGGCGTAGGCGCGGTGAGCAGCGTCGCGGATCTGCGCGTCGGTGGCCTCGGTGCCGTAGGCGATGTTCTCCCGGATCGATCCGGAGAACAGTGCCGGATCCTGGAAGACCACTCCGATATGGCGTCGCAAGGCATCCGGGGTCACCTGGGAGATGTCGTTGCCGGCCACCATGATGGTGCCCTCGGTGACCGGGTAGAGGCCGAGCAACAGGTTCACCAGGGTGGATTTCCCGCCCCCGGATTCGCCCACAAGTGCCACCTTCTCGCCGGGACTGACGTCGAAGGTGACATGGTCGATGACCCGATTGGTGCCGTCGTAGCTGAAGACGGTGTCGTCGAAGGAGATCATCGGGATGCCCGGTTCGGGCTCGCGGATGGTCGTCGTGGCGGTCTGCGGTACGTGGGTCGGACGGGTCTCCATGACGGAGAAGTAGTCCTTGGACCCGGCCACGGCGCGCTGGGCGACGTCGATGATGTAGCTCATCATCTGCACCGGCTGGCGAGCCATCGTCATGAGCTGGATGAGCAGGATCATGTCCCCGACGCCGAAGTATCCCTTGGCGGTTCGGACGAAGATGATGGCGTAGATACCGAAGAAGATGACATTGAGGACCACCCTCCGCACGGTGTCCATGAGGTGCCAGTGGTTGGACTGCTGGCGGGTGGCGTCGACGGTGGCGTCGTAGTGGTCGTTGAACTGTTTCTGCTCGGTGGCCTCGGTGACGTAGGACTTGACGACGCGAATCTGGGAGACGACCTCCTGGAAACGTCCGCCGGCGGTGTCGATGTGGTGGTTGATGACGTCCTGATGGGTCTGCCAGTTGCGTGACGTCAAGGCCGTCAACCAGACGTAGATCGGGAAGACGATCGCCAACAGCAGGGCCAGCGGCCAGTAGTAGATGGCCGAAATGATGAGGACGGCGAACGTCGTCAGCAGCAGGGTGAAGAAGTTGTTCGAGAAGGCCTTGGCGAAGTCGGTGACATTGGTGATCGATCGGGTGAGCTTGGAGGTGATCGATCCGGTGAGCTCCTCGTCGAACCAGGACTGCGGCAGTTCCAGCAGCTTGCTGAAGTACCGGGTCGACAGGATCTGGCGCATCTTCGCGCTCATGATGTCGCCCAGCCATCCGTTGACGTTGGTGAGCAGGGAGTTGACGACGTCGAGGATGAGGATGACCACCGCGAGCAGCATGATGTCGCGGATGTGGTGGTCGTTGCCACGCACGCCTGCCACGGCAAGGTCGGTGGCCCGGGCGATGACGAAGGGTACGGCCAGCTGAGTGATTGCGACGATGACAGCCGAGATGACGACCCCGAGGTAGAACTTCCACAGCTGCGAGGTGAATCGAAGGATTCGTGTCAAGGAACGCATGGGTCTCCAGATGAGCGGATAGGGATCGTCAGGGACGTGTCAACAAAACCGTATACCTTTGCCATGCCAGGATCATCTTTGCCTGACCTCATGCCGATGGCGACACCCGTCACGGCGAAACGTCGTGACCAGGCGTCCCAGGATCACCCGGAGGGCCTCTCGGCAAGCCAACGGCGAACAGCGAGGGTGGCCTTCACGTCGTCCTCGTTGTATTCCATGACTCGGGTTCTGGAGGCCTCGCGGACCTGCGGATCGGGGTCATGGACGGCGAGGTCCCACCAGGTCTGGGAGTTGAGGCCACCCGGGTCCGGGTCACGCCAGGAGAACCCGGCGCCGGCGTTGGCAACGACCTTCAGACCAATCCCGTTGACCCCGAAGAAGTGCGCCTTGACGGTGGTGAAGAGGTCAACGAAACAGCCGGAGTCCAGCAGCCGACGCACCGCTTGACGAGTCTCCACGTCCTGGCAGACGTGGCCGAAATGACGCAGATGGACGATCTCGTAGTCGGAGTAGTGGACCACGATCGTCTCCGGGTAGGCCGAGACGATCTCGTCGAGCCAGGCGATGGCGCGGGCGGCCAGTGCGTTCTCGTCGTCGTCACCCATGTCAGCGAACTCGCTGAAGGCGACGTAATAGGGCACGTCGCCGGTCGTCGAGTCGAGCAGGCGTTCAGGATCACTGACCTCGAAACCCCACAGATAGACCCGGCCATCAGGAGAGGTCTCGATGTCGAAGTCGAGCTCCAGTCGGGACGAGGCCACCTCGATGGGTCCCTCGTCGTTGCGCTCCAGCTGGACTCCCTGACGGATGAGGCGCGCACGACGGGCGGCCGCCCGGAGTCGTTGTTCGGGGCGGGGACGGTGTTGAACCTCAGGCAGGTAGACCGGCAGCAGCTCTCCCAGGTCGGCGTCGGCCAGGTCGTCGACGGTGGAAACCCCGAGACGACGCAGGGTCGAGATCTCCCGGACGTCCAGGGGAGCCTTGGAGATGCGCAGGGAGAGATCGGCATCGTCGAGACGTGGCTCACAGATGGCCCACCACTGACAGGACTCGCACTCACGCACGACGATCGGGGCGACCATCGGCTCGCCGCCGGCGATGGCGTGCTCGGCCACCGACACTCGGAAGGTGTGCTCGTGGTCGTATCGGTCCAGCACGCTGCGGCGACGCCATCCCGAGGCGGCCGAACGTGAAAAGGTGCGAATGAACTTGCGGTCGAGATCGAGCCATGACACGGCCAGGGCGTCGTCAAGGATCCCGATCTCGTCGTGGCCAACCAGCCCCACGAGACGTCGATGGCTGGGGCATTCGTCAGGGGTGGCGACCAGGCCCAGGTCCTCGAGGAGCCTCCAGTGATGGGCGGCCTGGATGAGGGTGCGTTCCCGGCCGGCACGGAAGGTCTGGTCCAGTGACATCCGCGCGTGGCGAGGATCCGGATCATTCAGGGGAGACACCCAGGTGAATTCCGCCAGGGTGTGGTGGCTCTCCAGCACCAGGTAGTCCTTGACGATGACCGGCAAGTATCCAGGACCGCCGTCGGCGCGCTTGCCGGCCAGCACCAAGGCGTCGGGGGAGCCGGTGCGGTGTTCCTGCGGGGACGACGGCAACTCAGGGCAGACGATGACGGGTGCGCCGGCGTCCATGGCCCTGCGGGTGGCGACCCGGCGACCGGCCACGCTCAAGGTGACCGAGCGCAGATCGACGGCGTCCGTGACGGCTGCCAAGGCGTCACAGATGACCGTCAGGTGGGCCTCGGCTCCCGTGAAGAGCTCGTCGTCACGCGGATCGCCGACCGGCTCTGACAGGGCGGGGTCATAGGCGTTCTGGGTCTTGACCGGGCAGCTGCGAGCTGCCCAGGCGTCGAGGAGGATCGGGGAGGAGGGGCCTTTCACCTCAGGCTATCTCCTTCTCGTCACTGCCCTTCCAACCACGATGCAGGGCGACGACGCCGCCACAGACATTGCGCCACGCAATGGCCTGCCAACCGGCCTCGGCCATCATGTCTGCCAGATGAGGCTGATCGGGCCAGGCGAGGATCGACTCGGCCAGGTAGTCATAGGCGTCCCGGTTCGAGGAGGCCAGCTTGGCCATGGCCGGGATCGCCGCCAGCAGGTACTTGGTGTAGACGTGGCGGAACGGCGCCCAGGTGGGGTAGGAGAACTCGCAGATGACGACCCGGCCGCCAGGCTTGGTGACGCGCAGCATCTCGTGCAGTGCCTTTTGTGGGTCCTCGACGTTGCGCAGACCGTAGGAGATCGTCACGGCGTCGAAGGAGTTGTCGGCGTAGGGCAGGCAGGTGGCGTCCCCGGCGACGAAGTGCAGATGGGGCTGGCGCTGCTTGCCGACGACGAGCATCCCGGTGGAGATGTCGGTGGGGTAGACCTGTGCTCCGCGGGCGGCGAACGTGGCCGAGGAGGTGCCGGTTCCGGCGGCCAGGTCGAGGATGACCTGGCCCGGCTCAGGTTCCACCGCATCGACGACGAGGTCGCGCCAGGTGTCGACCGCCCCCATCGTCATGATCTGGTTCATGAGGTCATAGCGCTTTGCCACCCCGTCAAACATCGAAGCGACATCGGCGTGGTGCTTGTCAAGGGTGGCTCGGGTCGTCAACACGCGCCCAGTCTTCCACACGGTTTGGGGTCGGCCTCGACGGTGCGGGAGAATGGCCAGCATGGCATCTCGCTCCACCGTCCTCGTGGCCAAGGACATTTCGAAGTCTTATGGCGACCGAACCATCGTTGATCACCTGTCCCTCACCGTCCGTGCGGGAGAGGCCGTCGCACTCACCGGCCGCAACGGCGCTGGCAAGTCGACGGTGTTGAGGATGCTGGTGGGGGCGGATCGTCCCAGCTCGGGAACGATCGAGGTGCTCGGCAAGAAGGTGTCCGAGACGAACCCCGAGTTTCGTCGCAACGTCGCCACGGTCATTGACGACCTGGACTTCTTCCCTGACCTGTCGGTGGTTGAGCACCTTGATCTGCTCGCCCGCGCTCACGGGCTCGTTGACGCCGACGCCCTCGTCGACGAGGTGCTCGAGGAGGTGCAGCTCGTCCCGCAGTCCGGCCAGCTGCCCGGCACCCTGTCGTCCGGCCAGCGACGTCGTCTCGGCCTGGCTACGGCCTTGGTGCGTCCTCGCAAGCTCCTCGTTCTCGACGAGCCGGAGGCCCGGCTGGACGTCGAGGGGGTTGCCTGGCTCGGCAAGAGGCTGCGCGAGGAGATGAACCACGGTCTGGCGATCATCATGGCCAGCCACGAACCGGCTCTCGTCGAGACCCTCGGCGCCCGCATCGTCGAGCTGGGAGGCCCGCGCGGATGAGTCGGCGCAACAGCAAGCACTCCAAGCCCCGTCCCAGGAATCCGCAGCCGGAGCAGGCCGTGATGGCGGAGGCGGTGGCCGCCCCCGATCCGGAGTTGGTCATCACCCATCGTCCCGACGAGTTCTTCGCAGGCCAGGCCGATGAACGTCAGCTCTCCCTCCTCATGGGCGACTGGCGCAAGGGTCGGACGACACGCAACATCTGGCAGGCGATCGGCGATGCCTATGTGCTCGTCTTCTCCCTGGTCGTCGTGCTCGCGATGATCATCAGCCTCATCGTGCAGGCCCAGGGCCAGGCATCCGGCTGCACCTCGACGGGATGTCAGACCGCTCGTGGCCTGCTGCCGTGGGCTGCACTGTCCGGTGTCCTGGCCTTCGCCCTGGCCGCTGCCCGAGTGTTCGGCCCGGTACTCGCCTCGGCAGCCGAGGGTTTCTGGCTCATGGACGCGCCGATCAGCCGGGCGCGGTTCCTGGCCAAGCGCCTGCGTGCGGCGGTGCTCGTCTCGGTCATTGGTGGTGCCGTCCTGGGTGCCCTGGTAGCAGCCCTCACCGGTGGGTCCGGAAAAGCCGTCATCGCCTGGACCCTCGCGACGGCGCTTGGAGCGGCTGGTGTCGTCTCCTTCTCGGCCGCCGAGCAAGGAGCCGAGCGCACCTGGCCGGTCAAGGTCGTCGAGGCCCTCGCTGGTTTGGCTGGTCTGGCCGTCCTGTTGGGAGTCATCTCGACGGCGTCGGGCTGGTACGCAGTACCGATGTCCAGTGACGCCAACCTCGCATCTGCCTGGGCGGTGGCCGGTGGCGGAGCGGTGCTCCTGGTCGTCTCCTACGTCATCGCCCGGATGCGTCTCAATCGGATCCGACGGGCTCGTCTCATGGCCGGCGGCTCTCTGGCATCGGGCATGCAGGGTGCTGCTTTCGCCCTTGACTTCGCCCTCATTCGCGACATCCTTCAGGAGCGCGAGGCCATCGAGCGCGGTCAGGTCCGACCCACCCGTGGACGTGGTGAGGGACTCAGCTCCCTGGTGTGGCGTGATGTGCAGCGTCTCATGCGTTTCCCCAAGCCGTTGTTCACCCTCGTCGTGACGGCCGTGGTGCCCTACGCGGTGTCGGCCCTCGGTTTCGGGGCGTTGACGGTCCCGGTCTCGGCCCTGGTGCTCGTCGCGGCCCTGGTTCCCTTCTTCACCAGCCTGCGCGTGCTGACACGAAGCAGGGGTCTGGTGCGCTGCCTGCCCTTCACGACGAGTCAGGTCATCTCAGCTGCGTCAGTGGTGCCTGCGGTCGCGGCTGTCATTTGGGCGATCGCGGTCATCCCGGCCTTTCATGGTGTCGGTTCGACGACGTCGCGGCCATGGGATCAGGCCATCATGGACGGCTTGGTGACGGCTGCTGCCGGTCTGGCGGGTGCCATCCGCTGGGTGAGCGCGAAGCCGGCTGACTACTCCTCGCCGATGGTTGCCACCCAGGCCGGTGCCATGCCCCCGGGGCTGATGTTTAACCTTATCCGTGGTTTCGACATGGTTGCCCTCATCACCATTCCGGTGGTGCTCGGATGGTCGCCGTGGGTGTCGGTGTTCATTGCCGTCGTTGTGTTCGGATTCCTCCGCATGGGAGGTATGAACCAGCAGGATCTGGCGGAGATGCGTGAGGAGTCGCAGCGTCAGCTGGCCGAGGCTCGCGAGGAGGCCCGTGGTGACAAGGTCGAGAAGAAGGTCATCGAGCGCAAGCGTCGTTGAGAACCATGGAGACGCCCTCCACCCTCAGGATTCCGTGGGGCTGTCCGCCCCGATCGGGAAGATGTCTCGCAGGATGTTGAGGCGATGTTCGGCCTCGGATGACAGGATCTCGGTGTCGTCGTCATGCCCGATGGGGTGCCCGGAGAAGATGTGGACCAGCGACGGGTCGGTGCCGTCGATCTGACCGCCCCGACAATCGGTCACCCATTGACCATTGCCCAAGGAGTCGACCCATCCGGTCGGTCCGGAGACACGACCACGATCGACGTGCTCGACCTCGGCGACGACGCACTTCGCGCGGTGCGGCGGCAGGCCGGTGACGAATGCCGGTGGGCACAGGGCATCGACGAGGGCCAGGCAGGATCCCTGACCGGGGGAGTGGACGCCGGTGACGTCGGTGACGAGGTAGTTGGACGCTTCGGTGAACACCGCTCCCGGACAGTCGGGGATGTGGAGGGTGTCACAGAACTGTTCCAGGCGCTCGCAGGTGCGCGCGACGATCTCGGCGTGGTGAGCGGCCAGTGGTCCCTCGTTCTGCAGGGCGGCGAGAAGGGCCTCGTGATTCTTGTCGGTGGCAGGGGAGTGGGTCAGCACCCGGGAACTCACCAGGGACTTGCTGAAGCCGACGGTGAGTTTCGAGGTGGAGCCGACCGATCCCTCGACGAGGTAGGTGTACGAGTTGGGGAACTGACGGCGGAGGGTCTCGACGATCCATCGAGGATCAATGGGTGAGGCCGCGTGGGCCTCGACGTCACGCATGAGAACGATTTGCTCGAGGTCGTCAGGGCCCATGATGTCCTGGACCTGCCGGGCGATGCGACGCCAGCTCTCCGCGGTGACGACGCCGTCTGGCATCGTCATGGTGCCGGGGGAGTGCGGCACGGTTTGCTGACGAGGTGGATCATCGTCAATCGATCCCCAGGACAGTTGGGTCAGCCAGGAGTAGCCAGGCCAACGGCCGATGATTGTTTTGGGCAGGATCATGACCGAGCGTGATGATGAGCGGTCGGGATCGAAGGCGAAGGATCCGAAGGCGACGGGGCCGGTCGCCTCGGCCCCTGGCATCTCGGTCTCGTGCTCGAGATCGTCACAGAGAGCCTCCCACCAGACGTCGGCGGCAGTGGGGGAGTCGGTCTCGAACCGGGTGATCTCTCCCAGGCCGACCATGCCGTAATTGCGGTGCAGGAAACACACCGAGTCGTTGGGTGTCATGTAGTTCTCGAGTGGGCCGGGGTCCGGAATCGAGACGGTGCGGGCGCGTAGACGCGTGGAACCTGGATTGAGGATCACCTTCGCAGGATAACTGAGCGTGTGCTGTGTGGTAGGTGCTGTCCACGGCGGGTCGGGGTGTGTTCACTGTCCGCGGTATGGAGAAGGGGTGGGATTCGGGCCCCGGCCGGAGTTTCCCGCGAGTCACACCGTCTAGACTCACCGATGCACATCGCCGGGATCCCGGCACGATTCCATGGTTTTCATAGGAGGGGCCCACGTGACGAGCCAGATCGAGTCCGACGTCGTCGTCGTCGGTGCTGGGCCTGGTGGCTCGGCCACAGCTGCGCACCTTGCCCGTAGAGGACTGCACGTCACCCTGTTGGAGAAGGCGACCTTCCCACGCGACAAGGTCTGCGGTGACGGCCTCACCCCTCGTGCCGTCAAGCAGCTCATCCGGTTGGGGATCGATGTCTCCGAGGAGGCCGGCTGGAAGCACACCGAGGGGCTGCGGATTCATGGTGGACGCATCGCCTCCTTCGTCCTTCCCTGGCCCGAGCTCGCCGATTACCCGAACTTCGGCATGGTCTGCCGTCGCACCGTTCTCGACGAGCGGCTGGCCCGCCACGCCGAGTCCCAGGGCGTCACCCTCGTCGAAGGAGCCAATGTCACCGAGCCGATCCTTGCCCCCAATGACCGTATCCGCGGCGTCCGGACTGCCGACGGCAGGGTGTACTCGGCACCCGTCGTCGTCGCAGCTGACGGCAATTCTTCCCGCCTCGGCCTGGCCATGGGACTTCACAAGCGCGATGACCGCCCGATGGGTGTGGCGGTGCGCGCCTACTACCGCTCCCCGCTGTCCGAGGCGCGCAACCTGGAGAGCTGGCTGGAGTTGTGGGACGGCGCTCCGCACGAATCAGACTTGCTGCCTGGATATGGCTGGGCATTCCCCGAGGGTGACGGAACGGTCAACATCGGTCTGGGAATGCTCAATTCTTCTGATGCTTTCGGCCACACCGACTACCGCTCCCTCATGAAGCGCTGGCTGTCCCACATGCCAGCCGAGTGGACCCTCGACGAGGAGCACCGTGAGGGGCCGATCCGGGGCGCCGCGCTGCCGATGGCCTTCAATCGTCAGCCGCACTATCTCAATGGTCTGTTGCTGGTGGGTGACGCAGGCGGCATGGTCAATCCCTTCAACGGGGAGGGCATCGACTACGCCATGGAGGCTGGAGAAATGGCCGCTGACGCCATTGCCGAGGCTCATTACCGGGGTCACGGCACGCCGGCCGCCGAGAAGGCGCTGCAAGGGTATCCGCGCGCCCTGCAGGAGCACTTCGGCGGCTACTACCGACTCGGGACGATCTTCGTCCGGCTCATCGGTGACCCGCGGGTCATGAAGATCTGCACGACCTATGGCCTTCCGCGTCGTCGAATCATGAAGTTCGTCAACAAATTGTTGGCGAATCTCACAGATTCCAAGGGCGGAGACCTTGATGACCGTATCATTAACGTTCTGACGAGGATTGCCCCGTCAGTGTGAGCTCAGTGGCCGCTGATGTCCGTCTGGCGACGCATTATCAGAATTTAGGTTACCCAAAGTACCCGACCGCCAGATGGGCGTCGTAAGGTCTGAGCCAACGGTGCTGACCAAAGGTGGTGAGATGAACGGATACGCCCCCCTGGTGGGGATGATCATCCTGGGTGCGGTCTTCGTACTTGCGACGATCGCAGTCAACGTCCTTCTTGCGGTGAAGCGACCCAACCGCGCCAAGCACGAAATCTACGAGTGCGGTATCGAGCCGACGCCACAACCAGCTGGTGGTGGAAAGTTCCCCGTCAAGTTCTTCGTCGTCGCAATGCTCTACATCGTCTTCGACATCGACATCATGTTCCTCTACCCGTGGGCCGTCGATTTCAACCATCTCGGCGTCTTCGCCCTGGTCGAGATGGTGCTGTTCGTCGCGATGGTGTTCATCCCTTACCTCTACATTCGCCGCCGTGGCGGCCTGGACTGGACCTGATCTCCCGTCGCGGCTCGCAGGCCGCGCCCAATCAACGTTCGAGCGGCCCGCTGCCGCGTCAGTCAACGTCTGAAAGGAAGGACGCACGAGATGGCTGAGTACGACGCCGATGTCCCAGCTGGAATCGTGATGACCTCGATGGAGGCCATCGTCGGATGGCTGCGCAAGACCTCCTTCTGGCCCCTGACGATGGGCCTGGCCTGCTGCGCCATCGAGATGATCTCCTATGGCGGCCCGCGTGCCGACGCCGCCCGCTGGGGCCACGAGGTGTTTCGTGCCTCTCCCCGTCAGGCTGATCTCATGATCGTCTCGGGTCGCGTGAGCCAGAAGATGGCTCCGGTGGTTCGTCAGCTCTACGACCAGATGCCCGAGCCCAAGTGGGTCATCTCGATGGGCGCCTGCGCCTCCTCTGGTGGCATCTTCAACAACTACGCCGTCGTTCAGGGCTGTGACCACATCGTCCCGGTTGACGTCTACCTGCCAGGCTGCCCGCCCAGCCCGGACATGCTCATTGATGCCGTGTTCAAGATCCGTGAGCAGATCCAGCACTGGCCGCTGATGGGTCACATGTCCGAGGTCGAGGCGACCAAGGAGAAGCGGGCCCTCGAGGCCCCGACCACCCTCGAGCAGAAGGGGCTCATGCGATGAGTGATAAGCCGACTCCGCGCGGTGCCGCTGGCGGCTCGGACTCCGGGGACCGTATTCCCGACGGCCGCAACTTCCTCGATGCCAGCAATCCTGACCAGGCCCATACCCCGGCCAAGGGCACTCAGTGGACCCAGGAGGATCGTCGCATCGACACGCGTAAGGGCATGTGGGGGGCAACCTCCGGGCCGGGTGACACCTCCGGTTATGGCGGTATCGTCCGCACCGTCGAGATGCCCGGCAGTTCCGAGCGTCCCTATGGTGGCTGGTTCGACGAGGTCGCTGATCGGATGGAGGAGCTGGTTCCGGACTTCTCGGACGGCCTGACCCTCGTCGATCGCGGCGAGATTACCTTCTTCGTCCGTCCTGAGAAGCTGCTGGAGCTCGTCAAGGTGCTGCGTGACGACGCGGCCCTGCGCTTCGAGAGCTGTTCCTGTCTGACCTGTGTGCACTACCCGCACATGGAGGGTCGTGAGATGCACGTCGTCTACGACCTGTTGTCGATGACCCACAACCGTCGCATCCGTCTCGAGGTCGCACTGGCTGATCCCGGCCAGAAGGACGTGGCACGAACCGGTCACAGCGACGTCGACTCCCTGCCCCACGTTCCCAGCATCGTCTCGATCTACCCGCACGTGGACTTCCAGGAACGCGAGGCCTGGGACATGTTCGGAGTCATCTTCGACGGCCACCCGGCCCTCACCCGCATCCTCATGCCCGACGACTGGGTCGGCCACCCGCAGCGCAAGGACTACCCGCTCGGCGGCATCCCGATCGAGTACAAGGGTGCTGTCGTGCCACCGCCGGACCAGCGCAGGAGCTACAACTGATGAGCGAGAACCACGAGTACTTGTCCCAGGGCGGCGACTGGGTCCAGATCGTCGACGAGGCTGCCGAGAGGGGCGACGAGACCGTCGTCGTGAACTTCGGACCGTCCCACCCGTCCACCCACGGCGTTATGAGGCTCATCATCGAGCTCGATGGTGAGTCGGTGACCGACCTTCGCGTCGGTATCGGATTCCTCCACACCGGTATCGAGAAGAACATGGAGTTCCGCACCTGGACCCAGGGTGTGGCCTTCATGACGCGATGCAACTACGTCGCGAACTTCTTCAATGAGCTGGCGTACTGCCTGGCTGTCGAGAAGCTGCTGGGTGTCACCGACGACATCCCGGAGCGGGCCAAGGTCCTCCGCGTCATGATCACCGAGCTCAACCGCATCTCCTCCCACCTCATCGCGGTGGGTACCGGCGGCCTGGAGCTCGGCGCCTCTTCGGTGGCCGAGGTCGGCCTGAGGGAGCGCGAGATCATCCTGGAGTTCAACCAGGCCGTTACCGGTCTGCGCATGAATAACGCCTGGATTCGTCCTGGTGGCGTCGCCAGTGACCTGCCGGAGACCGGGCTGGACCAGCTGCGTGACCTCATCAAGCGCATGGAAAAGTACCTTCCGGAGATCGGCCTGTTCTGCAACGAGAACCCAATCTTCAAGGCTCGTACCACGGGCATCGGTTATGCCGACCTGTCCACCTGCATAGCCCTCGGCGTGACGGGGCCGGCCCTGCGAGCCACCGGCCTGCCGTGGGATCTGCGCAAGACCCAGCCCTACTGTGACTACGACACTTACGACTTCGACGTCGCTACGTGGGACACCTGCGACTGCTACGGCCGCTTCCGTATTCGTCTCGAGGAGATGGACCAGTCGGTGCGCATCCTCAAGCAGTGCCTCAAGCGTCTTGAGGATACCCAGGGCGACCGTCACATGGTGGAGGACCCGCACATCGCGTGGCCGGCAGAGCTGGCCCTGGGCCCCGACGGTCAGGGCAACTCCAACGAGCACATTCGCCACATCATGGGCGAGTCGATGGAGGCCCTCATCCACCACTTCAAGATCGTCACCGAGGGATTTCGGGTGCCTGCCGGTCAGGTTTACCAGGCCATCGAGGGTGCCGGCGGTGAGCTCGGCTGCCACCTCGTCTCGGACGGCGGGGTGCGGCCGTACCGCTCCCACCTGCGCGACCCCGGATTCATCAACGTGCAGTCCCTGCCCGCCATGTGTGAGGGCGGAATGCTTTCCGACGTGGTGCCGTCCCTGGCATCCCTGGACCCCGTCATGGGAGGAGTCGACCGATGAGCGATCGCGAACCCGTCAACCTGGGATATCCCTACGTCGAGTCCTTCCACTCGGACTTCTCGGGGACCGGCGGAGTCGACCAGTCCGACCGTTCCACCAACATCGACGAGCACACCATCGAGGAAATGCGCCAGATTGCCTCGCGGTACCCCGATCCCCGCTCGGCCCTGCTGCCGATCCTGCACCTGGTGCAGTCGGTGGATGGACGCGTCTCCCCGGTCGGCATCGAGACCGCAGCTGAGGTGCTGGGCATCACCACCGCCCAGGTCTCCGGGGTGGCGACTTTCTACACCATGTACAAGAAGCATCCAGCCGGACAGCACCACATCGGTGTCTGCACCACCGCGCTGTGCGCCGTCATGGGCGGCGAGGAGGTGCTCGCCCGGGTCGAGAAGAAGCTCGGCATCAAGGAGGGAGAGACGACCCCTGACGGCAAGTTCTCCCTCGAGCGTGTGGAGTGCAACGCCGCCTGCGACTTCGCCCCGATCATGATGGTCAACTGGGAGTACATGGACAACATGACCCCGATCCGCGCCGAGGAGATCCTCGACGCGCTGGCCCGCGACGAGGAGGTTCACTCCACCCGTGGTGCGAGGATCACCAGTTGGCGTGAGGCCGAGCGAGTGCTCGCCGGCTTCCCCGACGGTCGGGCCGACGAGGGCCCCAGCGCTGGTGAGGCGTCCCTGCAGGGTGTGCGACTGGCCAAGCAGAACGGCTGGCAGGCTCCGGACCCGAACGATCTGCCCGTTCCTGCTGAGCCCGTGGAGGAGGAGAAGAAGTGACCGATCCACTGACCCCGGTCCTGTCGGCCAACTGGGATGACGAGCGCAGCTGGAAGCTGCTCAACTATGAGCGTCAGGGAGGCTACGCCGGACTTCGCAAGGCCTTGACGATGCAGCCTGACGAAGTCGTCTCGCTGGTTAAGGACGCCAATTTGCGTGGCCGTGGTGGCGCCGGATTCCCCACCGGCATGAAGTGGTCCTTCGTGCCCAAGGACAACCCGAACCCGACTTACCTGGTCGTCAACGGTGACGAGTCCGAGCCGGGCACCTGCAAGGACATGCCGCTCATGATGGCCTCCCCGCACACCCTCGTCGAGGGAGTCATCATCGCCGCCTACGCCATCAAGGCGAAGGTGGCCTTCATCTACATCCGTGGCGAGGTGCTGCACGTCATCCGACGCGTTCAGCAGGCGGTGCGTGAGGCCTACTCGGCCGGATACATCGGCAAGAACATCCTTGGTTCCGGTTATGACCTCGACGTCGTCGTCCATGCCGGTGCCGGAGCCTACATCTGTGGCGAGGAGACGGCCCTGCTGGACTCCTTGGAGGGACGCCGTGGTCAGCCCCGTCTGCGTCCGCCGTTCCCCGCTGTCGCCGGTCTGTACGCCAGCCCGACGGTCATCAACAACGTCGAGTCCATCTCGACGGTGCCGTCGGTCCTGCGCAACGGCAAGGAATGGTTCAAGTCGATGGGCACCGAGAAGTCCGACGGTTTCACCATTTACTCGCTGTCGGGACACCTGGCCCATCCCGGCCAGTACGAGGCCCCCATGGGGATCACCCTGCGTCAGCTGCTCGAGATCTCCGGCGGCATGCGCGAGGGCCACGAGCTGAAGTTCTTCACCCCCGGTGGCTCCTCGACCCCGCTCCTCACTCCCGACGACCTCGACACCCCGCTCGACTACGAGGGGATGATGGGGGCCAAGTCGATGCTGGGCACCAAGGCCCTGCAGTGTTTCGACGAGACGACCTCGGTGGTTCGTGTCACGCTGCGGTGGCTGGAGTTCTACAAGCACGAGTCCTGCGGCAAGTGCACCCCGTGCCGTGAGGGAACCTGGTGGGTCGTCCAGATGCTGCGTCGCATCGAGGCCGGTGAGGGCCAGGAGGGTGACGTCGACAAGCTGATGGACATCGCCGACAACATCGGCGGTCGTTCCTTCTGCGCCTTGGCCGACGGCGCCGTGGGCTGTCTGCGAGGAGCCATCGGCCACTTCCGCGAGGAGTTCGAGGCCGGCTGCCGTGGCATCCCCGCCTGGCAGTACCTGCCCTACGAGCGCAGCTCGATCTTCACCGACGCCGATCGCCGAGTCCTGGAGGGGGCCGGAGCATGAGCGAGAACAAGCCCGTCGAACTCGTCACCTGCACCATCGACGGTCAGCAGGTGAGCGTCCCCAAGGGAACCCTCATCATCCGCGCAGCCGAGTCCATCGGCACTGCCATCCCCAGGTTCTGCGATCATCCGCTGCTCGACCCTGCGGGTGCCTGCCGCGAGTGCCTCGTCGAGATTCCCGACGCCGGAAATGGTCGTGGTTTCCCCAAGCCGCAGCCGTCGTGCACCATGCCGGTGGCCGAGGGAATGATCGTCAAGACCCAGGTCAGCTCCGAGATGGCCCGCAAGGCCCAGGAGGGGATGCTGGAGTTCCTCCTCATCAATCACCCGCTGGACTGCCCCATCTGTGACAAGGGCGGCGAGTGTCCGCTGCAGAACCAGGCCATGGCCAACGGACGTGGTGAGTCCCGTTATGGCGGAATCAAGCGCACCTACCCCAAGCCGATCAACATCTCGGCCCAGGTGCTGCTGGACCGCGAGCGGTGCGTGCTGTGCCAGCGCTGCACCCGGTTCGCCGACCAGATCGCAGGAGATCCCTTCATCAACCTGCAGGAGCGCGGGGCCGTCTCCCAGATCGGGGCCTACGAGGGCGACGACTTCAACTCCTACTTCTCGGGCAACGTCATCCAGATCTGCCCGGTGGGAGCCCTCACCAGCGCCGAGTACCGCTTCCGTTCCCGCCCCTTCGACCTCGTCTCGACGGTGACGACCTGTGAGCACTGCGCCGCCGGTTGCCAGCTGCGCACCGACCACCGTCACTACGAGGTCAAGCGTCGCAATGCCGGAAACCTGCCCGAGGTCAACGAGGAGTGGAACTGTGACAAGGGCCGCTTCGCCTTCCGCTATGGCCGTGACGACGACCGAGTGACGACCCCGCTGGTTCGACATGACGGAGTCCTGGAGAAGGTGTCCTGGGCCGAGGCCCTGCAGACGGCAGCTGCCGGACTCGAGAAGGCCGGCACCAGCGTCGGCGTCCTCACCGGCGGACGTCTCCCGGTGGAGACCTGCCTGTCCTGGTCGCGGTTCGCGCGTGTCGTGCTCGGTACTAACAACGTTGACTTCCGTTCTCGTCCGCACTCCGCCGAGGAGGCCTCCTTCCTGGCCGCCACGGTCGCCGGACGCAGCCTCGCGGAGTCGGTGACCTATGCCGACCTCGAGAAGGCGTCGCGGGTCGTCCTGGTGAATCTTGAGCCTGAGGACGAGTGCCCGATGATCTTCTTGCGACTGCGCAAGGCGTGGCGTCGCAAGAAGGTCGCCATCACCGTGGTAGGAACCCACTTGTCCAATGGCTCGGCGAAGATGGGGGCCGAGTTGGCCCGCTGCTTGCCCGGTCAGGAGCCCCAGGTCGTGGAGCAGCTGGTCTCAGACGGCACGATCAGCGAGGGAACCATCGTGCTGGTGGGGGAGAGGGCCGCCACCCGGCCCGGAACCCTCTCTGCCATCGCCTCCCTCGACTCGAAGGTCCGGGTCGCCTGGGTGCCTCGTCGTGCCGGTGAGATCGGAGCGATCGAGGCCGGCCTGCTGCCGCAGCTGCTTCCCGGTGGACGTCTCGTCGACGACGCCGATGCTCGCGTGGACATCGCGGTCGCGTGGGGAGTCGACAACCTGCCGACCAAGCCCGGCCTCGACACCGCCGGCATGCTGGCCGCTGCCCGCGGCGGCAAGCTCTCGGCCCTCGTCGTCTCGGGGGTGGAACTGGCTGACATGCCCGATCCGGCAGGAGCCCGCGAGGCCGTTGAGAACTGTGGTTTCGTGGTCTCCCTGGAGCAGCGGTTTTCCGAGGTGGCCGAGAGGGCCGACGTGGTCCTTCCGGTCTGCTTGTTGGAGGAAACCTCGGGAACCTTCCTCGACTGGGAGCATCGCCCCGGCCGGGTGCGCGTGGTCAACAAGCAGGCTGCCACCCCGATGAACGAGATCCGCGTCCTCGACGCCCTGAGCTCGCAGCTGGGATCGGTCTCCGGACTCGCCACCGTCGCCCAGGCCCACAAGGCCTGGCGAGATCTCGGTCAGTGGCAGGGCGGGCATCCGAAGATGGAGTCGACCTCCCCGGTCGTGCCGCAGGCCCCCATGGTCGAGCCGGGATCCGTCGGTCGCGTACTGGAGACATGGCGTCAGCTGCTGGAGGGATCGGCTAGCCTCACGGGCGCCGATGCCCTGGTGGCGACCGCACCGGCTCCCGTCGTCGTCGTCAACCCGCTGACGGCGGATCAGCTCGGCGTGACAGACGGGCAGCTCATCGACGTCGCCGGGCCCATCAGCCTGCGACTCCCGGTCAAGATCGACGCGACGATGTCGGCCGAGGCGGTGTGGATCCCGTCGCTGCGTGGCGACTCGACCTCCCCGCAGAGCCGTACCACCGTCCCCGACGGTCCCGGAACCTTCGTCTCGCTGAGTGCCGTTGAATCCGAGACTCCGTCCAATCGAGAGGCAGGTGTGGCATGAGTCCCCTCGAGGCCACCATCGACCCGGTGTGGCTCATCATCGTCAAGGTCGTCATCCTCTTCGTGATCCTGCTGGCCTGGACCATCTTCAACGTGTGGTTCGAGCGCCGGGTGCTGGCCAAGATGCAGAACCGCATCGGCCCGATCATGAACTCGGCGTGGGCTGGTGGTGTGTTCCAGGCCGTCGGTGACGGTTTGAAGCTCATCTTCAAGGAGATGCTCACCCCGAAGGGTGCCGACAAGATCGTCTTCAATCTGGCGCCGGTGATCGCGGGCATCGCCTGCTTTGCGTCCTGGTCCGTCATCCCGCTCGGTGGTGAGGTGTCGATGTTCGGTCACGCCACCAGGCTGCAGATCACCGACGTGCCGGTCGCCGTGCTCTTCATCCTTGCGGTGGCGTCCATCGGCATCTACGGTGTGGTGCTGGCCGGTTGGTCGTCGGCAGGTACCTATTCCTTGCTCGGTTCGTTGCGCTCCAGTGCCCAGATGATCTCCTACGAGGTCGCCATGGGCCTGTCCCTGGTGACGGTGTTCATCTTCTCGGGGTCCATGTCGACCTCCGGGATCGTCGAGTCCCAGGCCAGTCACCTGGTCATCGGCGGATTCGACACCCACATCGCCGGGCACTACTGGCTCCTGCTCATCCCGAGCTTCATCATCTACGTCATCACGATGTTCGGTGAGTCCAACCGTCTGCCCTTCGACCTGCCAGAATGCGAGTCGGAGCTCGTCAGTGGTTACATCACCGAGTACTCCGGATTCCCCTACGGCATGTACTTCCTGGCGGAGTACATCAACATGGCCACCCTGTCGGCCGTCTGCACCACTCTCTTCCTGGGGGGCTATCGCGCTCCGTGGCCGCTCAACTACCTCGATGTCATCGACTCCGGATGGTGGGGCCTGCTGTGGTTCTTCCTCAAGACCCAGCTCGTCATCTTCTTCTTCGTGTGGGTGCGAGCCGCCATCCCGAGGTTCCGTTACGACCACTTCATGGATCTGGGCTGGAAGGTCCTCATCCCGGTGTCCCTGGGATGGGTTCTGCTGGTCGCCACGTGGCGCACCGTTCTCAACCAGGGCTGGGGCCGCAACCCGATCTTCATGGCCATCGTCGGCCTCATCGTCGTCGCCCTGCTCATCTGGGCGTTCATGGGAGGCAAGGACGAGTCCGGCCCCGAGGTGGCCGCTGATGAAACCTTCGACGCCTTCGCGGGCGGTTATCCGGTGCCGCCATTGCCACACCAGGTCCAGGCCCCGCTGGCCGGGGCCACAACGGCCACCACGGTGGCGCGACGAGACCACGACGAGAACGGAGGTCTGTGATGGGAGCCTGGTCCGGATTTGGGATCACCTTCGAGACGATGTTCCGCAAGCCCTTCACCCAGGGATACCCGGAGAAGGGCAAGGAGAAGCCGATGCCGCCGCGCATGCACGGTCGTCATCAGCTCAACCGCTGGCCCGACGGGCTCGAGAAGTGCGTGGGCTGCGAGCTGTGCGCGTGGGCTTGCCCGGCTGACGCCATCTACGTCGAGGGGGCCGACAACACCGACGAGGAGCGTTACTCCCCCGGGGAGCGCTACGGCCGCGTCTATGAGATCAACTACCTGCGATGCATCCTGTGCGGGATGTGTATCGAGGCCTGCCCGACTCGTGCGCTGACGATGACCAACGACTTCAAGTTGGCCGACACCACCCGCGCCAAGCACATCTGGACCAAGGACGAGCTGCTGGCACCCCTCAAGGAGGGTATGGAGCAGCCGCCGCATCCGCGCCGACTCGGTGACGACGAGGACGACTACTTCAACGGTCTGCCTCCCTCCGGTCAGGACGACGTGCGGACCGGCCCGTCCACCGGCGCCCATCAGGCCCAGCGCAACGACGAGGGGGCAGCCCGATGACTGCTTCCCTGCTCGCCGCTCCCCTGAGTGGGCTCGTCCCGATGGTGACGGCTTCCCAGTGGGCGTTCTGGTTGTTGGCCCCGATCATGGTGCTCGCAGCCCTGGTCATGGTCTTCGCCAAGAAGCCCGTTCACTCGGCCCTGTCCTTGGCCGTCGTCATGATCTGTCTGGCCGTTCAGTATGCCAGTCAGGAGGCGCCATTCCTCTTCGTGGTGCAGATCATCGTCTACACCGGTGCCATCCTGATGCTCTTCCTCTTCGTCGTCATGCTCGTCGGCGTCGACTCCACCGATTCCCTCAAGGAGACCCTCAAGGGACACAAGGTGGCGGCCATCATCGCCGCGCTGGCCTTCCTGGTGCTGCTCATCCTGGCCGTCGGCAACGCTGTGACGACCGGCGTGATCGGCACCGATCAGTCGATCGGCCTGCGAGAGGCCAATGCCGCCGGCGGTGACAACGTCAAGTCCATCGCAGAGCTGGTGTTCACCAAGTATGTGATCGTCTTCGAGGCCACCTCGGCCCTGCTCATCACCGCTGCCGTCGGCACCATGGTGCTGGCCCACGGCGAGGCCGACAAGAAGAAGTCCCAGCGTGAGCGGGTCACCGACCGCATGGCGGCCTACGCCGAGCACGGTGCTCACCCCGGCGTTCGTCCGAACTCCGGTGTGTACGCCCGCACCAACCAGATCGGTGCTCCGGCCCTGCTGCCTGACGGCACGGTCGCCCAGGATTCGATCTCGGGAACGTTGGCCACCCGCGGCGCCATCATCGACGCCGGCGAGTTGAAGGCTCCGACCCATCGGGCCTTCGCCTCGATCAGTGCCGCCCGCCACGAGGCGCAAGGAGAACTCGAATGAACCCGAATGACTACCTGGTGCTCTCGGCGATTCTCTTCGCCATCGGCATCCTGGGCTTCCTGACGAGGCGTAATGCCCTGGTGGCCTTCATGTCGGTGGAGCTGATGCTCAACGCCGCGAACCTCGCACTGGTGACCTTCTCCCACGTCCACGGTTCTCTCGACGGACAGGTCGGGGCGTTCTTCGTGATGATCGTGGCGGCTGCCGAGGTGGTCGTCGGTCTGGCGATCATCGTCACCATTTTCCGTTCCCGTCGCACCACTTCGGTGGACGACACCAACCTGCTGAAGTTCTGAGGGAGGTACCGTGACTGTCCTGGAAACCGGCCTGTTCAACGTGGCCTGGCTCATGATCGCGGTGCCGCTGGTCGTCTCCGCACTGCTGCTGGTGCTCGGACGCCGCAGCGACGCCTGGGGGCATCTGTTGGCCACCGTGGCCCCGATCGTCTCCTTCGTCATCGGGTTGGTCCTCTTCATCGACCTGGTGGGCCGCGATGCCGCGTCCCGTGCTGTCGAGGTGGGGGTCTACCAGTTCATCGACGTCGGATCATGGGATCTGAGGGTTGGCCTGTTGGTCGATCAGCTCTCCATCCTGTTCGTCCTTCTCATCACCTTCGTGGGCTCCCTGATCCACATCTACGCGATCGGATACATGGCCCACGACACCGATCGACGTCGTTTCTTCGCCTACCTCAACCTCTTCATCGCCGCGATGCTGACGCTGGTGCTGGCCGACAACTACCTCATCCTGTTCGTCGGCTGGGAAGGCGTCGGTCTGGCCTCCTACCTGCTTATCGGCTTCTGGTTCGGTCGTCCGGCCGCCGCTCGCGCAGGTAACAAGGCCTTCATCATGAATCGCATCGGCGACCTCGGTCTGACGATGGCGATCTTCACCATGCTCGCCCAGTTCGGCAGCGTGCGTTTCGCCGACGTCTCGGCCAAGGCCTCCGGGATGACGTCAACCTGGGCCACCCTGCTCGGCTTCATGCTGCTGCTGGCGGCCTGTGGCAAGTCGGCCCAGGTTCCGCTGCAGGCCTGGCTGCTCGACGCCATGGAGGGGCCGACCCCGGTCTCGGCCCTTATCCACGCCGCGACGATGGTCACCGCCGGCGTCTACCTCGTCGTGCGGTCCCACGCCATTTACGCCGAGACGGGAGCAGCCTCGCTGGCCGTCGCGATCGTCGGTACCGTCACCCTGCTGTTCGGCGCCTGGATCGGTTCGTCCAAGAAGGACGTCAAGAAGGTCCTCGCCGGATCGACGATGAGTCAGATCGGCTACATGATGCTGGCCGCGGGCCTCGGCCCGGCCGGTGCCGCCCTGGCGATCTTCCACCTCATCACCCACGGCTTCTTCAAGGCCAACATGTTCCTGGGAGCCGGCTCGGTGATGCACGGTACGGGCGACGACACCGACATGTACCACTTCGGGGCACTGTCGAAGGTCATGCCCGTCACCTTCTGGACCTTCGCCTGCGGTTACCTCGCCATCATCGGCATCCCCGGTACCTCGGGCTACTTCTCCAAGGACCACATCATCGAGGCCGCCTTCGACAAGGGCGCGGTCTTCGGTGTGCTGGCCCTCATCGGTGCCGGCATCACCGCCTACTACATGACCCGCCTCATGGTGCTGACCTTCCTGGGATCCAAGCGGTGGCGTGAGGACGTCCACCCGCACGAGTCCCCAGCCGTCATGACGATCCCGCTCATCGTGTTGGCCATCCTGTCGATCTTCGCAGGTGCCTTGATGAACAACTGGATCGGCGACTGGCTGGCCCCGGCCACCGGTGCTGAGGTCGAGCACGTCGGCATGTGGCACATGGGCATGATCGGCATCATTACCCTCGTCGTGGTGATCCTCGGCATCCTGGCCGGTTGGCTGCTCAACCGTCACGACGTGCCGAGCGAGGAACCCGCCACCCACGATCCGCTGCTCATCGCTGGTCGTCACGATCTCTACGGCGACGATGTCAACGACGTCGTCGTCGTGAAGCCGGGGCGCTGGCTGGCCGGTGGGGTCGAGGGCTTCGACCGTGCGGTCGTTGACGGGCTGGTCAACGGCGCAGGCTCGGTGACCACGGCCTGTTCCCAGATCGTCCGCAAGGTCCAGAACGGTTATGTACGTAGCTACGGCCTCATGATGGTCGTCGGCGTGCTGGTCGTCGGACTCGTCGTCGTCCTGGGCCGGATGGCCTGAGCGCAGGAGGAGCTGACATGTCTTTCCCGATCCTCACCGTGATCGCCCTGCTGCCGATCGTCGGCGGCATCATCACCATGATGATGCGCGGAGCCGCGGCCCGAACCACCGGCATGGTGTTTTCCCTGGTCACTCTGGTGCTGGGTGTCTACGCCTTCATCCGCGGAGTCAACGGCACTGATCTGTCGGAGACCCACCGCTGGATTCGCGCCATCGGCGCCTGGTATGCCCTGGGTGGCGACGGGCTGTCCCTGACGATGATCCTGCTGGTCGTCATCCTCGTCCCGGTGGTGCTGCTCGCCGAGTGGCACGTGGACGACGAAGGTAAGGCGCGTTGGTCAACCGGAGCTTTCTTCGGCCTGGCCCTCATGCTCGAGGGACTGGCGATCTACTGTTTCGCCGCCACCGACGTCCTGCTGTTCTACCTCATGTTCGAGGCCACCCTCATCCCGATGTACTTCCTCATCGCCGGATGGGGAGGTCCGCGACGAGGCCGTGCCGCCATGAAGTTCCTGCTGTACTCCCTGGCCGGTGGCCTGGTGATGCTGTTCGCCGTCATCGGCGTCGGTGTCCACGGTGGTTCCTTCCTGCTGAGCGACCTGGCCAAGGTGGACTTCTCCGGGGCCATCGGAAAGGAGCTGTTCGTCGGCTTCTTCATCGCCTTCGCGATCAAGGCCCCGATGGTTCCGGTGCACACCTGGCTGCCTGACACCGCCGAACAGGCGACCGCCGGAACGTCCGCCCTGCTCGTCGGTCTGCTCGACAAGATCGGCACCTTCGGAATGCTGAGGCTGTGCCTGGGCCTGTTCCCGGCCGCCTCCGACTGGGCCACCCCGTTCGTGCTCACCCTGGCGATCATCTCGGTGCTATGGGGTGCCATGATGGCCGCCACCTCGAGTGACCTCATGAGGTTCGTCTCCTACACCTCGGTGAGCCACTTCGGCTTCATGGTCATCGGCATCTTCGCCCTGACGACGACCTCGATCACCGGCTCGATCTTCTACATGTTCAACCATGGCTTCTCCACCGCGGCACTGTTCCTGGTGCTCGGATTCCTGGTACGTCGCGGCAGGACGGCGAAGGTCGACGCCTACGGTGGCGTCCAGAAGGTCGCCCCGGTGCTCGCCGGGACCTTCCTTTTCGCCGGGCTGGCCACCCTGTCGCTGCCGGGCACCGGAAACTTCGTCAGCGAGTTCATGGCCCTGGCCGGTGCCTGGGCGCGTCACCCGATCTACGTCGCCGTCTCCACCATCGGCATGGTGCTGGCTGCCGTCTACGTCCTGGTGACCTACCGACGTACCATGACCGGTCCGGTGCAGGGAGTTTCCGAGAAGGTCAGCGACCTCAATGGTCGGGAGAAGCTGGTGCTCGCGCCGCTCATCATCCTGCTGCTGGTGTTCGGCTTCTTCCCACGGCCGATGTTGCACGCCATTGAACCGGCAGCCACCGCGACCATGACCCAGGTTCACGCCACCGATCCGGCACCCGTCGTCAAGGAGGGCCTCAAGTGAATCCCGTCCTGTTGATTCCCGCGCTCGGGTGTCTCGCGCCCCTTGACGTCGTGGCCCCGCACATCGAGTACGGACCGCTGATGCCGGTCTTCGCCCTGATGGCTGGCGCCTGCCTGGCAGTGTTGGTGGAGGCCTTCGTGCCCCGCTCAGGTCGCCGTCCGACCCAGATCATCCTGACGGTAGCCGCCCTCGCCGTGGCCATCGCCTCGACGCTGACCACGATCGCCAAGGGCACCCGGATCGTCGCCGGTCAGGGAACCCTGGCCCTCGACGGTCCGACCCTGGCCACCTGGATGGTCCTGCTCGTCACGAGCCTCGGTGCCGTGGTGCTCTTCGCCGAGCGAGTGGGTGGTACCCAGACGGCCTTCGTGGCGAGCGCCTCGTCGGCGCCTGGATCTCCGCTGGAGGCCAAGGCCGAGCAGGAGCATCGTGAGCACACCGAGGTCTACCCGCTGCTGATGTTCGCGGTGCTGGGCATGATGTGCTTCGCCGCCTCCGACGACCTCATCATGATGTTCGTCGCCCTGGAGATCTTTTCCCTGCCGCTGTACCTGCTGTCGGGGATGTCTCGTCGTCGTCGGCTCCTGTCCCAGGAAGCCGCACTGAAGTACTTCCTGCTGGGCGCACTGTCCTCGGCCCTGTTCCTCTACGGCATCGTCCTGCTGTACGGCTGCGCAGGCAGCTTCAAGCTGGGCGCCATCGCCGCGGTCGGCGTCACCCAGGTGGGCTCGTCAAGGCTCATCATCGCCGGCATGGTGCTGGTCGCCGTCGGACTGCTGTTCAAGGTCGGCGCTGTTCCGTTTGCCTCCTGGACTCCTGACGTCTACACCGGAGCCCCGACCCCGGTCAGCGGCTGGATGGCGGTGGCGACCAAGCTCGTCGCCCTCGTCGGTCTGATGCGTGTGCTCTACGTCGGTCTGGGCGCCATGAGATGGGACTGGCAGATCATCCTCGCAGTGGTCGCCGTGGCGTCCATGGCTGTCGGCGCGGTCGTCGGTCTGGCCCAGACTGACATGAAGCGTCTGCTGGCCTACTCCGCGATCGCTCACGCTGGCTTCGTGCTGGTGGGCGTCGTCGGTGCCTGGACGATCCAGACTGGGATGACTCCGGGGCATACCGGTTCGGTCTCCTCGGTGCTGGTCTACATGACGGCCTACGGTCTGTCCTCGATCGGTTTCTGGCTCCTCATCCTCATGGTGCGTCGTGCCGGTGGTGAGTCGACGGAGATCGACTCGTGGGCTGGTCTCGGTCGCAAACACCCGTGGTTCGGTGTTCTCGTCGTCATCTTCGTGCTGAGCTTCGCCGGCATCCCGCTGACGGCCGGCTTCACTGGCAAGCTGGTGGTCTTCCTGGCCGGATGGCGTGGCGGATATGCCTGGCTGGTGCTCCTCGGAGTGCTCTTCTCCCTCGTAGCGGCGGCCTTCTACCTGCGCATCATCGTCGTGGTCTTCTTCCGCAACCCGAAGGATGAGGACGATCCCGTCGAGGTCGCAGAGCCGTCCATCGCCGGGTGGATCACGCTGATCATTTGCGCGGTCTTCACCATCGTCATGGGTGTTGCCCCGCAGCCGATCATTGACCTGTTCAACCAGGCGAGCACCTTCCTGCGCTGAGTTGTTCATGAGGCCGGGGTCGCTGTTCAGAAGGGTTGCGACCCCCGGCCTGGTCACACCTGTGGGCCATCCCAACCGCATCCCGGCAAGACGCGAGGCCCGTCTAACCAGTAATGTGGAACACGGTCGTGTCACGGAGAGACGACGGCCGGACGAGCACCGAGCACACGCCCGGTCGGAAGAGGAGAACTGTGTCGTACAGCGCCAGCAGCGAGTTCACCGATCTGGTGACCGCCAAACTTGCCCTCATCGAGGATGAGCTGGGTCGCCAGGCCGGCGCCGACACGCCTTTCGTCACCGAGGCGGCCAACCACATCATTTCTGCCGGAGGCAAGCGGTTTCGCCCCCTGCTAGTGGTGCTGTGCTCCCAATTCGCTGACGAGGTTGACGACACTGATTTAGTGCGTGCCGCCGTCGTCATGGAGTTAACTCATGTCGCCTCGCTGTACCACGACGATGTCATGGACGAGGCATCCAAGCGGCGCGGTGCACCTTCTGCGAACCTGCGTTGGGGAAACTCGGTGGCCATTATGGTCGGCGACTACCTCTTCTCGCGCGCATCTTTGGCGGTGGCTGAGCTTGGTGTCGATTTCGTCCGACTACAGGCCCTGACCTTCTCGCGTCTGGTGCAGGGTCAGATCGCTGAGACCCGTGGACCCTCCGAGGACGAGGACCCGCTGGCACATTACCTCCAGGTCGTGGCCGACAAGACTGGTTCCCTCATCGCTGCCTCCGCGGTATTCGGTGGCATGGTCTCCCATGCCTCACCGGAGATCGTCGCCGCCCTGGAACGGTTCGGGGAGGACATTGGCGAGGTCTTCCAGCTCGCTGACGACCTTATCGACATCACCTCAACGGCGACCGGCAAGACGCCGGGCACCGATTTGCGCGAGAAGGTTCCGACCCTGCCGACCCTCATGCTGCGTGCTTCCGAGGACCCGGCTGACGATGAGCTGAAGAAGATGCTCGACGCCGACCTGTCCGACGACGCGGTGCTGGCCGACGTGCTCGAGAAGCTGCGCGCCAACCACGTCGTCGAGGAGGCTCGTGCCGAGATCCAGCGTCGCGCTGATCGCGCTCGTACCCACCTGGCCCCGCTTCCTGACGGGGATGCCAAGATAGCCCTGATGGCCCTGTGCGATGAGGTCGTGTCCCGTTCGTCCTGACAGAGGCCACGTCCGAAACCGCCAATCCCAGGAGGCATCGTGTCCCGTCATCTTGACCTCATCGGTATCGGCCCCGGCAACCCGGACTGGTTGACTCTGGCCGCCGTTGACGCCATCCAGCACCTCGACGTCCTCTTCGTCGTCCTCAAGGAACATGATGTCGACGACCTCGTCGAGTTCCGACGTCAGGTATTGCGCCGTCACCGTCCGCAGGCCGACACCGACGGCCTGCGGATCGTCGAGCTGCAGGACCCGCCGCGCCCTTGGAAGACCGCCGAGAATTACAAGGAAGCTGTCGCCCTGTGGCGTCGCCAGCGACTCGACCAGTGGACCCATGCCGTTGCCGACAACCTTGCTGACGGTCAGCGGGGTGGATTCCTGGTGTGGGGAGACCCGGGCCTGTTCGAGTCGACCCTGGCCATCGTCAAGAAGCTCATCGCAGCGGTTGACGCCGACGGGGGAGTACCCGTCGAACTCAACGTCATTCCCGGGATCTCCAGCTCCCTGTCCCTGGCCTCGCGTCATCAGATCCCGCTTAACCGTCAGGGGCGCCCACTGCAGATCTCCCCTGCCCGCCTGCTGGCCGACGGGATGCCCGAGGGGGTTGACGACGTCGTCGTCATGCTGGACGGTCGCCAGACCTTCAGCTTCATCGACCCGACCGGTATCGACATCTACTGGGCGGCATACATCGGTACCCCTGACGAGATCCTCATCAGTGGTGACCTGGCCGAGGTCCGAGACGAGATCCTCGCGACTCGCGCCGACGCCGAGAAGCGTCTGGGGTGGGTCTTCGACACCTACCTGTTGCGTCGTCGCTGAGGGGCGTTCCCCGGCCCGGTCGACATGGGACTTATTCCGATCTGAACCTGCCTCCCCGACGCGCCACATCCGTGGTGTGTGCGGCAGGATGGGTACATGGATAGTGCATTGCGTCCCCGTCGATCCGTTTTGTTTATGCCTGGCGCTAACGCCCGGGCGCTGGAGAAGGCCCGCGGCATTGACTGCGACGGCATCATCATCGATCTGGAGGACGCCGTGGCCCCCGACCTCAAGGTCGAGGCCCGGGAGCGTGCCGCCGAGGTCGTCAGGGAACATCCCTACGGCCACCGGGAGGTCGCGATCCGCGTCAACGGGATGGACACTGAGTGGTACCGCGATGACATTGAGGCTGCTGTTGCAGCCGGTCCTGACGCCATTGCTGTCCCCAAGGTTGGCTCGGGTGAGCAAGTTCGCACCATCGTCGCTGATATGGAGGCTGCCGGTGCTGGTGAGGGCATGAAGCTGTGGGCCATGATTGAGACTCCGCGGGCTGTGCTCGACTGTTGCGAGATTGCCGGGGCCTCTGATCGTCTTGCCGTACTTATCATGGGCACCAATGATCTGACCAAGGAGTTGCGCGCCTCTCACGTCCCTGGCCGGGCTCCGGTGTCGACGGCTCTTCAGATGTGCATTCTGGCTGCTCGTGCGGCAGGTGTTGTCATCCTCGATGGGGTCTACAACGATGTTCGTGACCTCGAGGGGTTCACTGCCCAGTGTCGTGAGGCCCGGGTCATGGGTTTTGATGGCAAGACGCTTATCCATCCTGGCCAGGTGGCTCCGGCCAATGAGGTCTTCGCACCTGACGCTGAGCAGGTCGAGGAGGCGCGAGGCATCATCGACGCCTGGGAGAACGGTAACGGGTCCGGGGTCGTCACCTATCAGGGACGAATGATCGAGAACCTTCACGTCGAAACCGCTCGTCGCGCCCTCGCGATGGCCGAGGCGATTGCAGCACGCGGCCAGGAGTGAGCCCCAGACCTGGTGGTAGGTCAGCCCAACTCGCGATGCTTTCTCAACCCGAACAGAACGGTTCGACCGTCGGTGGACGGCGGTATGAGAAATAGGATGTGGGCAAGATACAACCACCCGATGAGCTGCACTGTGCCGGCGAGCGAGGAAGGGAACAGGCGCTGGGCTAACAGGATGGCGCATCCCGCAACAGCCGATCCCAAGGGGCCGGCAGCAGCGTTGAGCGATACAGCCAGGGGACTTGACGTGTTGCGAACGAGTAAGGAGATCCGCAGTAGCGTGATTTCCCAGCATGCCACAGCGTCGGGACTCGTCGCGCGCAGCGACAGTAAATGGCCGGACTCGTGAACGAAGAATGAGCCGAGGACACCGACGACGAGAATCGCCAGGAGCTTCGCGAAGAGTGATCCGTTGGCTCCATTGACTGCGCAGAATATCCAACCGAAGCCGAGGACAGCGCCAGGGGCGGATCCGGTGAGAACGAGGTGCCTAGCCAACGGCCACAGGCTCACGTCTCGGGGGTGCGCCACCTCATTGGATGAGCGACTCACGATAGGCCTTGAGCCGGACATAGATGAATGAAACCAGGAGGGTGAACGCGAAGATCACGGCTGCGATGATGCCCAGCCGCGGCAAGGACGCCACACCCATCGTCGCGTCCACATTGCCTTGAGCGTTGGGGGCGGATTTGAAATAGACCGACCCGAATAGCCCGGTCCGATAAGCCGATTCTTCATGTACCGAAAACATGAGGACGAGGATTGTCCCGACGGCCAGCGCCAGCGTCCCGACGATGGTGATGAGGAGGCTTGTCAGGTAGACCTTGGGATTCTTCATCGGGCTGCCTTTCGGTGATCGGAGATGGTGAGGATGCTGTGGATGACGAGGAGAACGGCGCACACGAGTCCCAGGCCGATGGAAACCGCGGTGGGGAGATGAAGGATGCCGCTGAAGACAACGAGCACCATTCCAATGGTCAACACGATCGCGCAACCGAGCAAGATCGACAGGGGATTGTCGTCGCGAGCCGGGACGAGGATCCCGACCCCTGTAGCGACCAATGCTGAGCCGCACACGCCTGCGACGGCGATAGCTGTGGAGGGAGACGGTTGACCAGTGAACACGTCGATCAATACTGCGGCTACAAGTAGCGGACAGATGAAAGCAGCTTGAGCTGCCACCATTCGCAGGTAGAAGCGAGGTGCCGGTAGCCGGGGCTCGAGGGTGAGGAAAGTTGGAGCGAGGGTGGCGTACTGGAAGAATCCACCGATCGTCATGGGTTCCACCCCCCACACTGCTGAAGGACCGGCGACACGGGTCGCCAGGAGTACGACGAATCCCACCGAGAGCACGGTAGCTTGCAGGCTGTACCGGCTACGAAACAGAGCCCGAAACTGAGGCGCAGCGTTGCCCATGTGGTTGGTGAGGCCACTTAGGGGAAGCATCACGAAACGATGCCGCACCTCCAGCGGTGACGTCGGCAAGACCGTAACTGGCATGAGACTCAAGACGAGCAAAACGACGAGACAACCGATCACAGCTAGAGAGCCGTGGCGCAGGCCGATGTCGCGGAAGACGAGGGTCCAGACGGTGAATGGTTCTGGTGACGAGGTGATGTCAGCGAGCAGGGAGGGCATTGCCCGCCACACTGCGAAGACGACGAGGAAGAGGAGCACTGCGAGGATCGGTTGGCGGGCGGGGCGCAGCGGGGTGTGGGTGAGAGCCAGGTCGCAGGCGCGGTGTGACATTTCCAGGACCGTGTACGTGGCGATTGCCGGCATCACGATGCAGGTGATGAACCCCGGCACAGCTCCAATTCCGAAGTTCACCAGGGTCGAGATGCTGGTGGCGAACATTCCGATGATGACAATGAGCAGGGTGGTGACTCCGTCGAGGACCCCCACAGCGCGCTGTCGTTCCCGGTTTGTGATCGGAAGGTGGTGGGTGATCGCCATCATGGTGCCGGCATCAGCCATAAGCACCTTGACGATAAGGAAGCCGATTGCGGTCCACAGTACCGAGGACAGAGAATTGACAGTCAGGACGAGGTCTCGGGTAGTGGCCTCACCTCTCACCCCATGGGTGAGGACTACCGAGAGGATGGTCGCGGTGAGAAGGAAGAGCACGATGCAGGCTAAGGCGCCGAGACGGGCAGCACGTGACTTCAGGATGCCTTTTCCCACGACGACACGGACCAGGTAGGCCCCCATGAGGTGCACGAGGGTCATGGTCCGCGACAGATCCGTGCGGAGTCCGGATCGAGGCGCCGGTGCGACGGTGGGTCGATCCGTTGAAGCCTCGTCCGCCTGGGCCACCCTGGCGGTGTCAGTCGCGACCATCGCCGTCGCCTTCCAGCCCCATGTACCCGACGATGAGATCGCGGATGGTGGCATGTCGGGCGCGCAATTGGTCGACGGTGGAGAACTCGACGAGGTTTCCGTAGTCAAGCATGGCGACATGGGTAGCGCAGCGGTCCAACATGGCGAAATCGTGGCTGCAGATGATCTGGGTGCCACCTTGCCGGATGTGGTCGAGGAGGGCATCCTCGATCGTCATCTGGGCCTCGATGTCAATACCGTTGAGCGACTCGTCACTGATGATCACAGGTGAGTGCGCCAAAAGAGCCGCCGCGATCTGGGCCTTCTTGAGCATGCCGTGGGAGTAACTCTCCATGAGGTCGTTGTGACGGCCAGCCATCCCCAGACGTTCGAAAATATCAGCGGTCGCCTCACGTAGGTCTCGGTTCTTGAGGGGGGCTGGAGATCGCAGGGACAGACAGTACGAGATGAACTCCGCCCCGGTGAGGAACTGCGGTAAGTGATCGTTGTCGGCGCAGTAAGAGATTGCCCGGCACGCTTCTTGGGAACCGCAGGGGTGGCCGAGGATTCGGGTTGTCGCTGTCTTCGGGGGAGTGAGGATCCCCTGCAGAATCTTGCACAGCGTGGACTTTCCAGATCCATTCGGGCCGATCACCGCGAGGCAGGCCCCTTGGGGTACTGAGATATTGACGTTGTTGAGAACCGGGCGATCGGAGTATTGAAAATCTAGGTTCTCAATCTCGATGGCGGGCCCGTGGGAAGAGGATTGTTCCTCGGCCAACGATGCCCCCGTGGGGGCCGGCCCCCCTCGCGAGGAGGAGAGCCGGCCAACATCATGGGATGGACGCATCAGCGTACACACTCCATGGACACGGAGACGCCGGACTTCACCCACTTCCAGTGGCCGGTGAACTTGCCGTGCTGGTTGACGACGCACCAGACAGCCATACCGGCGAGAATCGTTGCTCCCAGACCGATGATCACAGCGATGAACACCAGCCACCAGGCATCGTGACGGATGAGAGCGGAATCGAACTTGTTCTTCAGGATCTCTGAGGTTGACTGTAAGGCAAGGGATTGTGATTCGAGCATGACGTGACTCTCTTTTCTGATGTCGAAAACGTCTCTTGATTCTCGCCGCGGCCGCAGCTAATCACAGGTTAACTCGTACCTGGGTCACAGGTTGAGTGCCTTTTTGGCGTATTTCTGTTAACTTCGCCACATTTAAACAATCCTGTTAGATTATTTTCAGATTTCATCCGATAGGCATTTTCGCTGACGACACGATCCGCGTAGACGGTCGGTTCGTAACCGAGTAGTCGCGGTGATCTGTATTGTGCGTTACCAAGGGTCATGGCCACGACATCGTCGGGGGCGGCTCTCCTCCGATGGCGACGACCGTCATCGTTATCGACACAAGACGAAAACACCTGAATATGCGGCCGCTCCGACACGCTCGACACTAATCATGAAGCTGCCGAGAAAGACGCCAACGTCGAGATGGCCCCTGATGTGACGAGCAAGGTGTTACAAGGGCCTATGCTGAGGCTGACAGTCCTTATCGTCATCACCAGATGGTGACTCTCTTCTCGGGATCGAGCCACATCGGGTCATCCTCGCTCACGCCGAAGGCTTCGTGGAAGGCGTCGATATTGCGGACGATCTGGTTGCAGCGGAACTCGGTGGGCGAGTGGGGGTCCGTGGCGATCCGACGTCGAGCGGCCTCGTCTCGGATGACCCCGCGCCAGATCGAGGCGTAGGACAGGAAGAACCTCTGCTGCCAGGTCAGTCTGGCAACGGGTTGGGGCTCGTTCCCGTCGAAGGAGATCTGAAGGGCCTTGAAGGCGATGCCGGCGCCGCCGAGGTCGCCGATGTTCTCTCCGATGGTCAACTCGCCGTTGACATGCGGGCCGTCGGGGCCGAGCTGCTTGGGGACCAATTCGTTGTACTGGGCGATGAGACCTTTGGTGCGCTCCTCGAAGGCCGCGCGATCGTCAGCAGTCCACCAGTCACGCAGCAGACCCTTCCCATCGCAGGTTGAACCCTGGTCGTCGAAACCGTGACCGATCTCGTGACCAATGACGGTGCCGATACCGCCGTAGTTGACGGCGTCGTCGACATCCGGATTGAAGAAGGGCGGCTGCAGGATCGCGGCCGGGAAGACAATCTCGTTGCGCAACGGGTGGTAGTAGGCGTTGACCGTCTGCGGGAACATCATCCATTCGTCGGGATCAACCGGCTTGCCGAGCTTCTCGATGGTGTGGTTGACGGCAAAGGAGACGACATCTTGGACGGCGTCGACGAGGTTGCCCGGGCCAACTTGCAGACCGGAGAAGTCACGCCACGAATCGGGGTAGCCGATCTTCGTGCGGAAGTTCGCGAGTTTTTCTAAAGCCTCCTTGCGGGTGTCCTCACCCATCCAATCCAGCTGGGTGATGGACTGTCGATAGGCGGCCAGGATGTTGGTGACAAGCTCGTCCATCCGCTGCTTAGAGGCCGGCGGGAAGTAGCGGGCTACGTACATCTTGCCGATGGCTTCCCCCATCGCCGACTGCACGAAGTCGACCGCCCGCTTCCAACGCGGACGCAGGGTCGGAGTGCCGTTGAGGGTGCGGCCGTAGAAGTCGAAGTCGCGCTCGACGAAATCAGAGCTGAGGACCTCGGAGTAGGAGCGAATGACCTGCCATTTGGCCCAGGTGCGCCATTGGTCGATGCGCTCGTCGACCAGCAGGGTCTCGACTCCATCGAAGAAGGATGGCTCGGCGTTGATGAGATTCGTGACGACCGCCATGGGTATGTCGGCATTGCTGCGCCAGACCTCCAGGTGCAGGCCGGGGTGAGCCTCGTCAAGATCGGCGAAGGTGGTTGGGTTGTAGGAGGCTTGCAGGTCGCGGCAGCGCACTCGGTCCCAGTGGTGGGAGGCGATCTCGGTCTCCAGGGTCATGACGGTGCGGGCAGCCTGCTCGGCGTCGGGCAAATCTGCCAGCTCGAAGGAGGCCTGGACGTGACGCAGGTAGGCGTTGCGGACTTCGGCCTTGTCCTCGTCGCGGTAGTAGGCCTCGTCAGGCAGACCGATGCCACCCTGACCGATCCACAGCACCTCGCGGGTGGGGTCGCCGGGGTCGGACTCGTCGGCGACGTCGAAGAGTCCCGTAATGCCCCGGCGTTCGGCCTTGCCGAGGAAGGTCACCAGGTCGACGACGCTGGAGATGCCGTCGATTTCCTCGAAGAAGGGACGCAGTGGCTCGGCACCAGCCTTCTCGACGACGTCGACGTCCATGTAACGGCGGTAGAGCTCGACGGCGACCTCCACTTCGTGCGCGGTGGCCTTGTCGCGGATGTCCTCGCCCTTCCCGGACGACAGGTCCTCGAGGATCCGGTGGACGGCCTCGCGGGACTCGTCGTCGAGCTGGTAAAATGGGCCGTCACCGGAGCGGTCGTCGGGGATGACGGCCTGGGATATCCAGGTGCCGTTGACGTGGCGGAAGAGGTCGTCGGCTGGACGGACGGAAGGATCACGGTCCTCGAAGGTGGCGGTCATGGGGCCCAGCCTATAAGGCTTCACGACGGTGGTACGGCCATCGTCTCAATGTAGCCCGCCGATTGTAGATGTTGGTCGTACGTGACTAGGACATCAACTGGGTGTCATCCCTGGGCCTGCCAGGTGTCGGTTCCGGTAAGGAGAGTTGCCAGTGCAGCGTTGCCATCATTGGTAGGTGATGCGTTTGCGCTGTCAACGAGTCTTGCCAGTTGCGCTTGTGGGGTGGATGTCAATGGTCCAGAGATGGTGGTTGCCATGGCGATGCCGGTCGTCTTGATCCCGCGTTTCTTTTTCGCTGGAGTTGTGCAATTGTAGGCTGTTTTGCCCCACAAGCCAGTTATCCACCCAAGTACAGGTAACGTCAGGGCAATAAAAGCCATTTTGATGTTCCGCGAATACCCGCCCATCGAAAATAGGAAAGGTAGTCAAAACTCAACCGTCCAGAGCACTCCAACGATGGCGCCGATGGCGAGGCCGTTGAGGGGCGTGCGGCGGTATTGCTCTTCGGCTGCGTTTTTGTGGGTGGTCATCGTTGTCTTCCCTGGAGGACTTGGTGGTGTTAAGCCTTGGTCTGGCTCTCGCTGGCCGCTGAGTGGCTGTCTGGCAAATAGGAGCACCGTGGTCTCTGTGGTAAGAAGAGCTCCCTGAAACTAGTGTCACCGTTAAGAATCGTTCCTACGCGGCCGCATCTATCGGCACATCTCACCGAAACAGTGCAGAGGATCAAGAATGGGAGGATAAGGATAGTTTCGTAATGCTGAAAACATAAAACCACACCGCCACGGTTATGAAAAGTATGACCACTGAAGCAATGCTCATGCTAAGAATAAAAGGGGCTTTACTGTTCTTGAGTCTGATTCCGATATTGCTGAGGACCAGCCCGGCGCAAGGAAACACTGCTAACGGAAGCGGGTGTACTGCGGCCTCCATGTTGAGGAGAAGGTCATCATCTACAAGAGCAAAGTGAGTCGAGAACATGAGCATGCCAGCGAAAGTCGCCATGACAGCACCTATGATTTTGGTTTTGAGTATCCGTTTCTCCGGGTCATCGCACGCGTACATCTTCCGTTCCCATAAGCCTGTGAGCCACCCAACCAGAGGGAAAATGAACGACATGGTAAATACGGGGGGGTACGCCTTGGGAACGAGAACTAGCGTTTCCCGCACATGAAGTATCCCGAATACCGTAGGCCAGACAACTCCGACGGTGGTGCCGATGATGAGGCCGTTGAGGGGTGCGCGGTGGTACTGCTGTTCAGTTGTGTCTTTGTGGGTGGTCATCGCGGTGCCTTCGTGGTGGTGTGGGGGTCGCAGGCGTCTCCTACGCCATCGTGGTCGGAGTCAACTTGCTCCGGGTTAGCGATGGTGGGGCAGTTATCCCGGGCATCGGGGACACCATCACCATCACGGGTCACCTCGATGGGGAAGGTGAGAGTGTCACTGGTGCCCGTGCCATCAGTAATACGAAGATGGGCCCGATATGCGCCCACCACTGGCCCGCGCCTCGTCGTCGTTTCCACTGTCATGTCTCGCTCCTTTGTGAAAGCGTTCCGAAAGGACACAAACAACACAGGCGTGGCATGTCGGCGTCGATCCGCAATCCACGACGGAACCAAGAACTTCAACCCCGACTCCGACTTCCACACCTCGCGGCATGGTCACGGTTGCGGGACAGTGCCGGAATCCCACCGGCTTCCCCGGAGCACCCGGGCATCAACCCATCAATCAGGCTGACAGCGAGCACCGTACACCTGTCCCACGGGTGGCACCGACCTACCTGAGCTGTATCGCCCTCAGTCGTCCCCCTGAGTAGGTTGCCATGCCAACGGCAAAGGATGGGTCGGATGAAGCGCATTATCTCCTGTCGGCGGCCGCAACGCCATGGACCAACCCACCAGGTCAGATCAACACACGCCATAATCACAAAAACGCCGTGCAATACCTACATCCATCAAAACTCAAAGAAAAACATTACTCCTATGATGCCGTATACATAAAATCACGCCAAGGCAGATGCAAATAGGGCAAACGTCGCGATGACGCTCATCTCGACCCGAAAATACTTATCGCCCCTGCAAGCCATGCTTACCGCACCAAGAATCCAACCTGCCAACAAGAACACCACAACCGCAACAGAAAACTGGATGATCTTCAACTCGATTCTGTCAAACCTGAAGGTCGAATAACACTCCTTGCAGGCCAGAATCGCGCCAGTAATCATTACCATAACAGCAGTAATAGCCTTCACCCTGAGTTTGTAGCGTGCCCCATGACACCGAGAAATTGCGGCCTTTTGCCACAGCCCAGTAAGCCGCCCAATCACTGGGAATATAAGCGACGTGACCAATGCATACTCGTGCCCACCAAAGGCAATGATCGCTTCTTGCCCCCATGAAAATACTCGATCTGCGAGAATTGCCAACAGACGGCTCCGACGATGGTGCCGATGATGAGGCCGTTGAGGGGTGCGCGGTGGTACTGCTGTTCAGTTGTGTCTTTGTGGGTGGTCATCGTGGTGCCTTAACGTCAGACGAGTAGCGCGTCGTGGGAATGTATTTAGAACTCAAAAAAGAATAATGTATTTAAAAATAAGCTGATTGCGAACCAAGCTGCTGTAGAAAGATATAGACCAAGAGCAACCCAGGCGCTCATTTTTGAGATTACCGAGTGACGATCACTCGGAGTATTAATTCTAGCAATACTGAGCCCCCATCCGGTAATAGGAAACACAAATAGGGGAGCCAAGAACATAACAAAAGCTTTGCAACTAAAAGTGGCATTATCTGGTATCTCAAAAGTCTCCATGTCTGCAACAAGACTGTAAAAAGTGATGGACATAAGTACCCCGATGGTGGTTGTCATAATGATGCCGGTCGTCTTGACTCTACGTTTCTTTTTTACTGAGGTCGTGCAACTGTAGGCTGTCCTGCCCCACAAGCCAGTTATCCATCCAAGCACAGGTAATGCTAGGGCAATAAAAGCCATTTTGATGTTCCGCGAATACCTGCCCATCGGAAATAAGAAAGGTAGTAAAAACTCAATCGCCCAAGCGGCTCCGACGATGGTGCCGATGATGAGGCCGTTGAGGGGTGCGCGACGGTACTGATCCTTGTTCGTGGTCGTGTTGTCGTGGATGCCCATCGTTGCCTTTCTATAGGCGCTGGCGGCGTCTAAGTCCTAATTTAGTATTTGTGGTTTGGCGATAGGAGGACTATCTAGGGGTAGCTCCACTGTCATCGGTGATGGATAATGACCGCAGGTCACGTCTTCTAACGCTTCAGAGCAATGATATGAACCATTCAAGTCCCAAAGAAAAAACACACCTCTATGATATTGAATACATAAAAGGAGACTGCCAAGGATGCGTATAGTGCGATCAGTGTGGCTATGATTATCTTGGCAAGAAAGTGATTGTCATTCTCCCTGAGGGTAATTCTTGTCGCGCCAAGGGTCCATCCTCCCAAGGAGAACACCGATAGTAGAATGAGGTAATATATAATGGTTTCTTCGCCGCTAATGAACCTCAGAGTTGACAAGAAGCGCTCAATGGAAGCCATAAGTACACCATTGAGGGCGAATATGGTAGCGATGGTAGCCTTGACTCTATGCTTTTGCTTCGTTGAATCGTTGCAGTCGACAGCGGCTTGTTCCCACAGTCCGGCGAGCCACCCCGTCACAGGGAAAACAAAGGACATGATGAATTGGGGCGGAAAGGATTTAATGTCTTGTTTTGCTAGGGGCGGAGTTATGAGGAATCCCAAAATCACGAGTGCCCAGACGGCTCCGACGATGGTGCCGATGATGAGGCCGTTGAGGGGTGCGCGGTGGTACTGGTCCTTGGGTGTGTTGTTGTGGGTGGTCATCGTGGTGCCTTGGTGTGGGGGTCGCAGGCGTCTCCTACACCGTTGTGGTCGGTGTCGGTCTGGTCTTGGTTGGCGATGGTGGGGCAGTTGTCCTGGTTGTCGGGCACGCCGTCGCCGTCTCGGGTGACGTGGATGGGGAAGGTGAGGGTGTCACTGGTACCGGTGGTGTCGGTGATGCGTAGGTGTGCCCGATACTTTCCCAGCTGCTTTAAGGTGCGGGTGATCCCAGGTGTGGCACTATCAATCTCGTAGTGTCCATCGCCGTCAAGGTCCCACTGCCAACGCCGAATGCGTCCGATCGAGGTGTAGGACGAGGAGGCGTCCAACTGAAGGGGTTCACCTGCACGTACCAGATTTTGCCCAATCACGTCAGCGCGCATCCGCACCCCAAGCACCGGCGCCACCTGCGAGACACCGGCAGACAGGCCATACATCCTCGGCGGTTTGACCAAGGGACGCACCATCCCGGCAATCTGCTCATGGCCAATCACATTCGGATGATACCAATTATTCTGATCCCAACTTGGAAGTGACCAGGTCTTCCCGGTCCACCCCTCATCGCCGGCAGTCTCATGGAACTCGTTGATCCAGCGATAAGGATTGTGTAAATCAAGATCAATGAAGGACGGTTCTGGCTCATGGGTGTTGAACAGGCTGGTGGTGGGGGCGTAGGTCACTTTGAGGCCATGAGACGTGTTCCAGGCCTTGATGGTGGCAGCCTGCCGGGCGCGGAACTCGTCCTCGGCGGCCCGGACACGGGTCGCCGGTATGCCCGTGCCAGGAACGTCCTCGGCAGCCGGGATGAGGTAGGGGTAGCCGATCAGGATGACACGGGTGTGAGCCGGATCCGCCAGTCGGTGCTGGATATGTGACAGCAATGTCACCGTGTTCGTCATCGTGGCATCAGTCTTCTTGCGTGCTGCGTCAACCGTCCCGCTGCACTTTTTTGCTGACCATGCTATTTCTGCAAAGCAGTTTTCGACGACGTCAGCGAAGTTGAGGTCGTTGCCTCCGGCGGTCATGAGGATCACGCCGGTGTGGGGATTCATGGTATCGGCCTGGCTGATGATGTTGTGGTCTCCGGTGGCGATCTGGGCGCCGCTCCAGGCTTTCACGTCGAGTTGGTAGGTTGTGTCCGTGCTCTTCTGGTTGAGCATGCCGGTGAGTACCGAACCGTAGTTCTTGGGGCTGCGATAGGATCCATCGGCCGGATACCCATCGACCAGGGTTCCGTTGCCTGCCGAGTACGAGTCTCCGAGCACGGTCATCTTTACCAGTCGGCGAGGAGGCACCCACCCATGAACCGTGACCGCTCGGGCCGGATTGGCACCCACATTGTCATAGGACTGCAGGCCACGTAGCGCCGGTACCGCCTGTATCGTCGCCAGCATCGGGGAGTAGTACCCGGGGAATGATCCGTCAGGCCGCTGTTGGGCGGCAAGCCATGTCTGGCCGGCCACGGCCTGTGCTCTGTGGGTGGCATCACCAGCCCGGTACAGTCCCGGTGCCGCCCGCGTGGTCGCACGCACATTATCCCCCCGTGCCCCTTCGGAAGCCCACGCATCACCCTGCCGAGCGGTATCCAACCGTGCCATAAGACGCGCTTTCGCCGCCGCAATCGTCTCTTGCTGGTCTTTCGTGGCCACCACATGCGATAACGCAGTCAGCATCAACCCATCGGTACTGGTAATACCCGCCGGCATCTTTGGTAGCCCGTGCCACGCATACCTGGTCACCTCTGCAAGCAGGGCCTCGGGGATCGGTTTGCCCAACCGCTCCAGAGCGATCATGTCCAACGCCTGATGAAAAGGATGCTCATTGAACTTCGACGCCGAGGTCACCGGATTGGCATAGTCAACTCCGCCATAGGTGGTCGACTCACCAAGAGCCAGCAAGGTGATCGTCACCTTCGCACACCCACCCACATTCGCCCTAGTGCAGTAACTCGGCCCTTGGGCCTTGATGGTGTCCTTGACCTTGGCAACGG